>ERZ1108167.22-NODE-22-length-305313-cov-10.371066_pt1 | contig 305313 bp, 261 predicted proteins | sample MGYA00403703_ERZ1108167 | MGnify/ENA primary metagenome ERZ1108167 (study PRJEB35170, sample SAMEA104062411) | human gut metagenome | biome: human gut; feature: human-associated habitat; material: faeces | place: Denmark | collected 2012-05-11 ...
TAACGGCGTCAACTTCAATAGATTACCAACTTCTTCTTCTTTTGTCAATGTTTTTTTACTTTTTTTGTCATTTTTTTGAATATTTCTCTATTTGGCATTTTTTTGAAAAATAAGATTTAATATTCGCTATACATATTTATCTTTTATATATAGAAATAAATTATTTTTTTTGCTAAAATTTAAAAGAAACCACGGGAGGTTTTTATATGGCTGAAAAACAATTAACACAGCAAGAACAAGCTAGACGTGACAAATTAGCCAAATACAGAGAACTTGGCGTTGATCCATTTGGTTCTAAGTTTGTTCAAGATACAAATAGTGCAGAACTTAAAGAACGTTTTGCAAATATAAAAAAGGAAGAAGATGTTCCTCAAAATCAAAAACCATTTAAAATTACTGGAAGAATAGTTCTTCTTAGAAAAATGGGTAAAGCATCTTTCTTCCACATTCGCGACAGATATGGAGACATACAAGCTTATATCAAACAAGATAATGTTGGTGAAAAAAACTATAGTATTTTCCGTTTAGCAGATTTAGGTGATATTTGTGGACTCGAAGGAACCGCAATGGTTACTCAAACAGGCGAATTAACAATTCGCGTTGATCATTATTATCATTTAACAAAAGCTTTAAAACCATTACCTGAAAAATTTCACGGATTAACTGATGTTGAAGAGAGATATAGAAGAAGATATGTAGATCTTATTATGAACGCTGATGCACGTAAAACTGCCTTTTTGCGTCCTCTCATCGTTAAAGAAATTCGTAAATTTCTTGATGAAAGAAATTTTGTCGAAGTTGAAACTCCAGCTCTTCACCCAATTTTAGGCGGTGCTAACGCTCGTCCTTTCATCACTCATCATAATACTCTTGATAAAGATTTCTACCTTAGAATAGCAACTGAGCTTTCATTAAAAAGACTAATTGTTGGTGGAATGGAAAGAGTCTTCGAAATCGGCAAATGCTTTAGAAACGAAGGCATGGACTTAACTCATAATCCAGAATTTACTTCAATGGAGCTATATCAAGCTTACGCAAATTTAGATGATATGGTTGAATTAACAGAAACAATGTTTAGACATCTTGCTAAAACAATTCGTGGTACTTATAAAATTCACTGGATGGGATATGATGTAGATTTAGAGCCAGAATTTAAAAAAGCATCCATGTGTGAATTGATAAATGAATATTGTGGAGTTGACTTTACAAAAGTACAATCTCTTGAAGAAGCTTTAGAACTTGCTAATAAATATGATGTTCCTGTTGAAAAACATTTCTTATTTGGGCATGTCATTAATGCTTTCTTTGAAAAATTTTGTGAAGAGCATCTTGTTCAACCAACATTTGTTACTGGACATCCACTTGATATTTCTCCACTCGCTAAGAAAAATCCTCAAGACCCTCGATTCACCGAAAGATTTGAGCTCTATATTTGCAAAAAAGAAATGTGCAACGCTTTCACTGAATTGAACGATCCAATTGATCAATATCAAAGATTCCTTGCACAAGCTGAAGAAAAGAAAAAAGGAAATGATGAAGCCTGTGAAATTGACGATGACTTTGTTGAAGCTCTCGAATACGGATTACCTCCTACAGGTGGTATCGGTTATGGAATCGATCGTTTGGTAATGTTCTTAACTTCTAATGATAGTATCAGAGAAGTTATCTTATTCCCAACAATGAAACCTAATAATAAATAATCATTAAAAATTAAGGGCAGCAATGCCCTTTTTTAATTGTTAAAAATTATAATAAATTAATAATAAAAAATTGCGATAAAACTAAAAATATTTTTTACTAAAATATATTATATTTTTTTATATATAATAGTGTTGCAACACAAATAATTCTATAAATTAAAGATTAATAATACTATATTTATCACAATTCACTTTTAATTTTTTTTTAAAAACATTAAATTGTTTTTTATTTTCAACAATAAATTAATTGTTTCTTTTCTAGTTGAAATAATATAAATCATTTCAGGAGGAATTTTATTTTTCATCAGATTTTTCAAATTAATAATATTAATTAAACCAAGATTTAAATTTTTTTCTATTCTAAAAATATATGGCATGATTAAATATAATATATTTATTTTTCTCATTGCTTTCTTTTTCAACAAAAAATCATATTTATTTAAAATTGTTTGTAATATTTTTTTAACATTTTTTATAGACATTTCATAATTCATAAATTCATTAGAAAATACGATCCCTATATATCGATATATAGGAGAACATACTTTTTCTTCTAATTGTATTTGTTCCTTTAAAGCTTGAATCAGCCAAAATATCTCATTGCTTTTTACATTTAAGTATTCATTATAATTCATAAATTTTTGAAATAATTTCTTTTGAAAGCCTTAAATTTCCATCTTCGTTTATTTTGTTTTTCTCCCAAAAATTAGATAAAAAAGTTGTCGATATATAAATAAAATTATATTCTAATGATTTTTTATAAATTAAATCATTGAGCTCATCTAAAAAATTATTATAATAATTTTTTATTTTCGAAAACATTCCAAGACACAACTTTTTTCCTTTATATATTTCTGAAACATCTTCGTACGTTTTTTCTAAATAATAATCAAATAATGCTAATATTTTTTTATAATTGTCAATTGATTTATCACTTATATAATCAGGATAAATATCATCTATATCATAGCTAAAAATTATAAATTCGCTCTTCTTTATATATTTTTCAAAATCTTTTTTTCCAAGCGAACTATAAACTACAGGTCTTTTTTCAAAATATTGAAAAGCATTCTTATAATTACTTTTATCTTCTAAAAAAACCGGTTCAAAATAAATATTTTTTTCTTCAGATATCAATTTCATAACAGAAGAAAAGATTTCATCACCAAAGGCAACAAAATATTTATTTTCTTTAGGAAAACAAGAAGTCAACAAGAGCAAACAAAGAAATATACTTTTTTTACTCTTCATAAATATCAACTCCTATTTTTATAAATTTTTCTAAAATGTTTTCATATCCCCTTTCTATAATCTCTTTATTTTCAATTACTGTTTTTCCTTTTGCTTTTATTCCTAATAATACTGCAGCCATTCCACCTCTTAAATCAACAGCTTCAACAGTATTGCCAACAATATTTTCATTTCCTAAAACAACAATCAATTCATCTATTACATTTATATTAGCATTCAATTTTTTTAACTCTTCTAAATATTTCTTTCTGCTATGGTACACTTTATCTTCTATAAAAGCCATTCCTCTTCCAGCAGAAAATAAAGAAACTAAACATGGAATTAAGTCTGTCGATAATCCTGGATAAGGATGGGAGACATAAAAATTTTTTCCACTATATTTTTGCTCATATATTTTTACATTAGATTTATTTATTTTATACTCTATATTTCCTGAATCTAAAACTGTAAAAAAATCTGTCATTTCTTTTATCGGACAATTTTTTACAACTATATTTTTCCCAATTAACGCTCCTAAACAGCAAAAAGTAGCTGCAGATATTCTATCAAAAGAAATTTCATATGTCTCAATTTTCTTTTTACTATATCCATAAAAATAAATGCTTCCCATTTCATCATTTATCAGCCAGCCTAATTTTTTAAGAAAATTTAAAACAGACTTTATTTCTGGTTCTTCAGCACATCCAACAATTTTAAAAGGTTTTTTAGTATTTAATCCTAGCAATATTGCATTTATAGTTGTGCCAAAACTAGGATATGGTAAATAAATTATCGGAACATAAACCTTCTCACCACTAAAAACTATTTTATCTTTTTCTAATGTATAATCAAATCCAAATGATTTTAATAGATTCAAGTGAAAATCAATCGGTCTTTTGCCAAAATTACATCCTCCAGGATAATAAAATTCAAAACTTTCATTTAATGAAACTAAAATAGGTAAATAATAAATACTAGCCCGTATACTCTTAACTAAATCACTATCTAATTTTTCATAACGCAATTTAGTTGCATCTAACAAAACATTACCTTTATCATATTTAAATTTTAAATTTAAACTTTTTCCAATCTTCAAAAAATTAAAAATATCACTGATATTAGGAACATTAGATATTATAATTTTTTTACGTAAAAAAATTGCAATTGCTAAAATTGCTAAAGCTTCATTTTTAGAGCCTTGATTTTCTATAGTTCCGAAAAGTTTCTTTCCACCATTAATCACATAGCGCATATCTATTAAAAGATATGCAAAATAAATAGTTTTATACTTTTAATAATTTAGATAAATATTTATCTGGATATGGCATCACAAGCGAAGAAATTTTAGAATTAAATAAAACTGGAATAAAAAACTTTCCTGGTTCTTTAGGCATTGCAAAATCTTTTTCAAATTCCATCGAACAAACTTGAACAAAATTGTAATCAGTATATTCATCCGGAACATTAAAAAATGATGGTTCTTCTTCTGCGGAAAATAAATTGTTATACAAAATTTTATTAAATCTATTATGTGAAATTTCTCTATTACTATATTTTTTATAAAAATTTAATAAATTATCATACGTTTCTAGCAAAATATTCTTCAAATCATTTTTTCCTTTTGAAGGAGCTATTAAAACATTTGCTCTAAATCTTTCATTATTTTCATCAAAAGTTATATAACAATATCCTAAAGTTAAAAAGCCATTAGTAAATAAATCATATCTTTTCTGTGAATTGTAATTTATAAAACGATTTAATTTCGATAAAAAATTACGTTCTTGCATAAATTTAAAGATTTCATCTTTTCCTTCATAAGCAATAACTTTCTTGTGTTTTTCTACAATTTCATCAAAATTACATTCTTCAAACATACAATAAGTTTAATAATTATTTTTGTTTTTGTCTATATTTTTTCATGAAAATTTACATTATTTTTACACCAATTTTCTTGTAAAAAGCAGCTAATTTTTTTCTTAAAGTTGCTTTCTTTTAAACTCTTTATCACTATTGACCTATTTTAAATAGCAATTTTTTATACTGCTTTTTTGTTGACTACAAGTATTAGTATTAAAAAAACTTCTTTTGCTATACTAAAATTATGAACCAAAACAGCTTAAATAATTTCAAAGATCTTCCCCAAAAAACAATTCTATCAATCGACTTAAAATCATTCTATGCGTCAGTAGAATGTATAGATAGAGGCTTAGATCCTTTCTATACTCCACTTGTTGTTGCTGATAAATCACGTGGTGATGGAACAATTATTTTAGCCGTTTCTCCTTATCTTAAAACATTAAACATTCCATCAAGATTAAGAGTTTTCGAGCTACCAAAAATTGACAATTTAATATTCGCCACGCCAAGAATGCAAAGATACCTTGAAGTTTCTGCCGAAGTAGTAAAAATTTTTATGGAATTTGTCTCCTTTGAAGATATTTATGTTTATTCTATCGACGAGAGCTTTATAGATATAACTAATTATCCAAATTTAAAAAATATAGGCGCTTATAATATCGCCAAAAAAATATTTTTAAGAATTAAAGAAAAGTTAAAATTAACTGTAACAATCGGCATAGGCGAAAATATTTTTATGGCCAAAGCTTGCATGGATATCGAATCAAAGCATAGCAAAGATTTCATCGCTGAATGGAAATATGAAGATATTCCTTATAAATTATGGACTGTATATCCTCTTAGTAAAATGTGGGGTATTGGAAAAAGATTAGAAAAAAAGCTTAATGATATCGGTATATATAAAGTTGGTGATATTGCTACTTGTACTCCAGAATATTTAAAATCTAAATTCGGCATCATCGGTGAAGAAATATATAATCATTCATTTGGCATAGATTTTGCTGATATTCATGAAAAATACACTCCTAAATCCCATTCATTAAGCGTAGGTCAAGTTCTATTTGAAGATTATGAATTCAAAAATATTCTTTTCCCTATATATGAAATGGCTGAAGAATTAACCATTAGACTTATGAATGAAAATGTTCTTGCTGGCGGAATAAGTTTAACATGTATTTATGCTTCAAGATCAGAAGGATTTTCAGAAACAATAATCTTCGGAGCTCCAACAGATGATGAAAAAGAGATTAAAAATGCATTAAAAAGTATTCTTATTAAAAAAACAAACAAATCTTTTAAAATAAGAACCATCAATATCAATGCTATAAAGTTAACTTCTAATGAATACTACCAACCAGATTTATTCAGTAATCAAATAGATGACGAAAAGAGAAAAAATTTAGCCCAAATAATATTTAAAATTAAAAAAACATATGGAGAAGAAAAAATAACCAAACTCATTTCTGCATACGAAAAATCTAATTTTGAAAAAAGACATAATGAAATTGGAGGACATAAAAAATGATAAATGATCGTGGAATCAAAAAATTTGCTGCTTTTAAATCACTAAAGGGGCAATATGAAATATTAAATGAAGAAATTAAAAAAAATAATATGATAGAAATGCCAGAATTACAAGATGATCAAATCGAAAAAATCGCTTGTAATTTAGCATTATTAAATAGTAATAATAATCAAACTGTAGATATAAAATACTTCGATAAAGGATATGTTCAATTCTTTTTAGGTCCTGTTAAAAAAATAACTAATAAATATTTAATTTTAGCGAACCAGAAATCTTCTAAAATTATATTTTCAGATATTATTAATTTAGAAATAATCGATTAATACCAGATAAAATATGTATCTTCATTCTTTTTGAAATCATCATAAAAATCCACATTTCTTTCATCATCAATTTTTTTTCTATCTAATTGAGAAAGAACATATTGTTCTTGATTTTCCTTTAATACTTCGTCTATTTGAGAACTATATGTCTCGATCAAATGACATATTTCTTCAATAATATCTTTCTCTTCTTGATAATATACACTTATATTATTATAAAGATTCTTATACTGATAAATTAAATATGTATCATCTTTCTCATATTTTAAATTAACTATTTCTTTATTTTGAAAATCTTTGTTAGACATAAATTTACTGAGTAATATTGCAAAATTATACGCGTCAAAATCAGAATAATAAATATTAGAACAATCAATATTTCCAACTTCTTCAATTTTGTTTTCAATTACATTTGTATAACTTGTCATAAATTTTAAAAATAATGGTCTCCATTCATTAAAATTATGACTTCTTATATCTTTATATTTTTTTACTAATTTTTCAAAATCATTTTTAAAACTTGTAATTTGTTTTCCATATTTTATCTTTAAAAAAGATTCCCCAAGAGTATTTTTTATTGCCAATATTTTTTCATAAGAACAATTTCTATATTTCTCGATTAATTCTTCGATTTTTATTTCATCAGAAAAACAAGATAAATATGTATTTATATTTAAAATAGCTACATATTTTTCAAGAGATATTTCAAATTTTTTAGCTTCAATTCTATATTGTTCAAAAAGATCATTATCAGATATTTTTTTACAATCATAAAATTGTGCATAAATATAATTCTTTTTTAAATAATTAGCTAGCGTTTTTCCAACACGTTTTTTTACTATAATTACATCTGAATCATTTCCATAAAAAAGAACATTTATTTTATTTGGATTATCTTTTGTTGCATTAACATTTAAATAATAAGAGTTTTTAGAGCTATCAAAAATAAATTTTATAGCTTCATCTAAATCTAATTCGCCTTTTTTACGCGTTTGACCAATAGCTATTTTTGCATCCTCATTAGCTGCTATAATATTCTCAACTTTTCCATTTGTTTTAAAACTGATTTCAAAAAAAGGATTATCATCATCTTGATTATTTCCTGAAATATAAAAAGAGGTCATAACAGGAGAATTTAATTTGATAGAAGAAGTATCGTATTCAATTTTAATTTCTCCTCCACTTACTATAAGTAAAGCAATAAGAAGACCATAATTAACAATATTGTCAATATTATCTTTTTGAAAAACTGGAAAAAGAGATTTACAAAGAGTTTTTTTAGGAGGTGTAATATTCTCTTTATAGAGTCTTTTTAAAAACTTATTTTTTTCCTCCATTGGATTAAATATTTCTTTTGCATCCTCTTTCAATACTATTTTTAAATTTCTACTGCGCATCTTTTTTTTCCTCTTCAAGCAATACTTTTTTTAATTTCTTTAATGAATTTTTATATTTCCACGTAACTGTTCCTAAAGGTAGATTTAATATTTCAGCAATTTCTCGATGTTTATATTCGCCAATAATATATAAATAAAGAATTTTATAATCTTCTTCTTTTAAAATTTTTTTAGCAAGATTCCAAGTAGAAACATCATTATCTTTTGGATCAATATATCCTAATTTATTAATAGGATCAGCATCATCCAAAGAAATTAAATCTTTTTTCTTTTTCAATCTTGCAAGAGCGATATTTCTAGAAATTTCAAAAATCCAATTTCTTACAGATGTTCCAAAGCGATATTGATCAGCTTTTTTAGCAACAATCATAAAAGTATCCTGAACTATATCTTTGCTTTCTTCTTCATCATGAATAATAGACATTACAAAAGAAAAGACTGCAGGCGATAAAAGAACATATAAATCTCCTAACGCTGAAGAGTCTTTTAAAGTCATATATTTTTCTAAATATAATTCCGCTCTATCATTAGTATTCAAAGTGCTCTCCTATAATAACTTTAACACTCTTCATTATATAAAGAATAAATGTTAAATATTTATTGGTAAAACAAGTATATCAAAAATTCATAAAAAAGCAATTAACAAAAAACACTGCCAAGGCAGTGTTTAAGCTAATACTTTAGAATTTAATGTTTTATCAATTCTTCTTGAAACTTCTTCTTTCCCAAGAATTTTCATACTTTGGAAAAGGTTAGGACTATTTTTACTTGTTGTAAGAGCAATTCTTACCATTTCAGCAACATCACCTACATGTCCTATAAAATGTTCCTTATCCTTTTTATATTCTTTAAAACTTAAAGCAAATCCATGTTTAGCGCCTAAATTTTTAAGACTATCAAACCAACTGCTTTCTTCTTGATCTAAATTCAAACTATCTTTAAATTCAACAAGAATTGTTTTAATTATATTTTTATCTATAAATGGGTTAAATGGTAATTCAGTATTTTCAAAAAGTTCATCGTAAATATCACAATCAAAGAATTTAATCTTTTCATAAATATCAGAATAAACATCGTAATCTTTTCTTGGATGTTCTTGATTTCTTTCAATATTCATAATCTTTTCAAATTTAGCTGGATCTTTAGATATTAAATTATATAACTTAGGATCATATTTTTGAGCATATTCGGTTGCATTTTTACTTATTGTCGGAGCATCTAGATAAGATAGAACATCTTTGGAAATATTGCGAAGTTTAGGTAAATCAAACAAGGCACCATCCAAGCTCATTTTTTCAAATGTAAAATTAAATTTTGAAACATCTTCTTTTGGATTTGCTCTTAGCCATTCTTCAAAATTTGAATTAGCAATAGTTAATAAATATTTAATAATTCCCTCAACAGGATAACCATGTTCTATAAAATAACTTACAGCCGCTTCTTGATCTTTACGTTTAGATAATTTACGTCTATTTCCATTTTCATCTACCTTCATAATAACTGGAAGATGAGCATAATCAGGAGCTTTCCATCCCATAGCTTCAAATAATTCTAGATGTATAGGAAGTGAGGATAACCATTCTTCTCCACGGGTAATTGTTGTTGTTCCCATGAAATGGTCATCAACCAAATGAGCAAAATGATATGTAGGAAGTCCATCTGATTTCATAATGACAATATCTTGATCATTTTGAGAAAGATTTAAATCACCGCGAATTAAATCATGAACTTTAATATATTTTGTATGATCGCCTAAAGAATGAAAACGAATTACATAAGGTTTTCCTTGCTTTATTAATTCTGCTGCCTGATCAGGAGTATAATAACGACATTTAGCATATAATCCATAATATCCAGGAATAACTTTATTAGCTTCTTGTGTTTGGCGTAACAAATTCAAATCTTCTTGAGAGCAAAAACAAGGATAAGCTCTTCCTCTTCTAATTAATTCTTTTATAACTATCTTATAAATATCAGCTCTTTTAGATTGAACATAAGGTCCATAAATACCTTCTTCATGGTCGCCAAAATATCCTTCATCTTGCACAACTCCAAAGTACTTAAGTTGATCGACTAGTTCTTTTCCAGAGCCTTCAATTTCTCTTTTTTGATCAGTATCTTCAAGTCTAAAGAAATATACACCACCTGATTGTTTACTAACAGTGTATGCAACTAATGCAGTAAATAAACTTCCAGTATGTAAAAAACCAGTAGGACTTGGAGCAAATCTTGTAACCATCGCTCCTTCTTTTAAATTTCTCTTCGGGTATCTTTTTTCAAGATCTTCTATTGTTCCTGTTACATCAGGAAAAATCAAATCTGCTAATTCACTATATGTCATAATTTTCTCCTAAAATATCTTATTTAATTGGTCTAATATAAAATTTTCCATATACTTGATATGTATTAATAACTGTTACAAAACAATTTGGGTCAACTTCACGCATAACTTTTATAGCCTTTTTTACTTCATTATAAGAAACAACCATGTAAATAATTAATCTATCATTACCTGTATATCCACCTTTTCCATCAACTATAGTACATCCATGTGGAAAAGAATGAATCAAAACTTGGGACATCTGGGTTGAAGAAGTAAATATTTGAAGTTCAGTTTTCTTATTTTTCTTATTTAAAAGATCAACAACAGTACCTGAAGTAAAAAAGTAAATTACAGTATATAAAGCCATCGTAACAACTTGCGATACATTTGCTTGATCATGCATTATTCTCAAGAATACATAAAGTAAAACAATAGTAGCATTAATTCCAGTTGAATATTTTCCAAGAGATGTCGATTTTCTTTCAGCTATATATAACGCAATCAAATCTATCCCACCTGTTGAACTATTAGCATATAAAGCTAAAACTACACTTAATCCAGTAAGAATTCCTGCAAATAGAGCTCTAGCAATATTATCATCTAGAATATTAAAAATAGTTGTCCAACTTTCTGGAATAAGATCTATAAAAACAGAAACTAATAGAACATTTATAAATGTAAAAATAGTAAATTTCTTTCCTATGCGACACCAAGATAAAATAAATAAAGGTGCATTTATTAAGAAATAAAAAATAGATTGCAGCATTGTACTATCCAAATTTGGAAACGGAAAAAGCAATATTTGAATTAAAACCTGAGATATACCTGAAGCACCACCTGAAACCATATGTTCAGCACCGGTAGGTGCAATAAAAGATCTAAAGCCATAAGCAAATAAAAAAGATGATATTATAGTTAAGACCATATTAAAGAAATATTCACATGATATTTTTAATTTTGGATGGTCTAATAAGTATTTTCTTGTATTGTTTATTGTATTATTCATTTTTCCTCACATTGAAAAATCATTAGTATTATAGCAATCACTAAAAAAGTAAACAATAAGCAAAAACTAATTTAAAATAAAAATGGAGATTAAAATCTCCAAAATTTTTAGTTTAGCTTATCAGCCGCTTATTTAACTTTAACGTCAATAACCTTTTTGCCGTTATAGTAACCGCAATGAGAGCAAACTGTATGAGGTTTAATACTTTCTCCACAATTGCTGCAAACAGCGAGGTTTTTAGCTGCTAATTTAAAGTGAGTTCTCCGTAAACGTTTTGTAGTCTTGGAGGTTCTTCTTGCTGGAACTGCCATTTTTGCCTCTCCTTTTCTTTACGCCTAATAAGGCTCGTTAGATAGTATAAAAAAACAAATCAATAAAGTCAAGTTTTTTCTTTTCCCATAGTATAAAAGCATCCTGTTTAGGATGCTTTTATCAATTAATATATAACTATAAGATAACTACAAGAATCCATAGTTGTTGGTAAAGAAGAAACTTCTTCACCATTATATATAAACTTTTTAGCATTATTTACTAATTCGCTATTATTTAATTCAACAATTTTTGAACTAGTATTAAAAACAAAAGCTAATGAACGAGAAGAATCATTAGAAATGCTATATCCTAACATCTTTTCATAATCCAACTCTTCTACACCAATTTCTTCATATGTCAATTCACTATATTGCATATTTTCAAATGATGTCGGCTTCAAATTTGCTAAATCTTCAGAATTCCTTAAAGTAATTGCTTTTCTAAAAGCAGTAACCATATCATTATTTTCATGGATTAAATTCCAATTGATTGCATTTATTTCATCAGAGAAATCATAAGAATCTGAAACAAAATATCTCGTAGTTTCTCCATTATTAATTGCAGAATATTTTTCAGTTACCTTATCAGCTCCTTCTAACCATGATGGATCTAATTCTTTGCTTCTAGCAAATTCTTGTCCCAATTGATAAAAAGATACACCTGTGGAAAACGCAATTATATTATTTATTTCAGTTTGAATTTTATTTCTTTCACTTTCACTTAACATATAATCAGAAGCATATAACTTATCATGAATGGTCAAATTATCATGACATTCTGCATAATTGATAGAAACACCAGTAAAATCATATGACCATTTTGCAATATTACTTTGCTGTGTACCGACTAAGCCAAATAAAATCTTAGTCTTTAATGAATTTAAGCCACTGGTATCAGGATCATATGCAGCCTGGGCAAATCCTCTACTAGAATCATCAAAAACAGATCCTTTAAGTCCATCACGAATAGAATCATTAAAGAAACCGATGTCAGATTCATTATCTTTATTAGTAGCCTTAAAAGCACCTTGAACAGCTTGCATCTCTTTCCCCAAATACTTATCGCCCTCATACATTGACCATCCTTCACCATATAAAATGATATCTGGATCAAATGATTTTAGATTTGACTCAACCATTTGCATAGCACTTTTAGTGATCAATCCCATAAGATCAAAACGGAATCCAGCCAAATTATATCTTTTAACTAATTGTTCTGTGGTTTGAACTATCATATTTTTTACCATAGAGTTTTCACTAGCTAAATCCGTTCCAGCTCCAGAATAAGAATTTGTTCTAAAATAGTAATTAGGCATTATTTTTTCATATGTTGAATCAGCACCACTTGGCACATGATTGTAAACAACATCCATTATTACTCCAATTCCAGAAGCATTATAGGCATTTGTCAATTTTCTAAACTCATTAATTCTTGTTAATCCATCATTAGGATCAGAAGAATAAGATCCTTCTAATGAAGAATAGGAATAAGGATCATATCCCCAGTTATAAATACCTCCACGATGTGCAGTTTGATATTTTTTATCATTTAATTTAGTTTCATCAACTGATGCAAAATCATAAACCGGTTGAAGTTGAATATGTGTTACTCCGGAATTTTTTATATAGTCAAAGCCTGTTGATTCTCCAGTACTTAATTTTGTACCTTCCTCAATCATTCCAAGATACTTTCCTCTATTTTCATTTTTTCCATTCCAAGAATCGCTCATAGAAAAATCACGAACATGTGTTTCATAAACCGTGACACTAGAAGGAGAAACTACTTCTGGAGCGACATTTGTCAAATTAGTTTCAATTTTTTCCCAATTAACAACTAGACTCCTTTTCCCATTAGCATTTGAACTAGATGCATATGGATCAGCAACTTCTTTATTAGTTTTTCCAAGAACATCTATAGTATAGGTATAATATATGCCATGTAAATCTCTATCAGCTTTATATGACCAAACGCCTTTTTCGCCTTTTACCATATCAAAAGATTCTTTAATTCCATTACTAGTTGAACTTTCATAAAAATTAATTGTGATAGCACTAGCCGATGGAGACCAAACCTTAAAAACAGTTTCCGATCCATCAACATTTACATTTGCACCTAAATCCTTGCCATCATATTGATATAATTTATTAAAAGCAGCTTTATTAAATACACCTCTATAATTAATAGGATAACTATGTCCATCATAATCTAAATATAATTGTGTTGTAAAATCAGAAAATTCATTTTCTAAAACAAACTCATAAATTAAACTACTTTTATTTAGCTTATTGATAGCATATTTTTTATTGCTTTCATCTCTAATAGAAAAATCTTCAACGCTAAGAGATTTTTCAAAAGCAAAATATAAAGACATTTTTATACTTGTCAATGTATTCATTGAAACTTCATTAATTGGAGATGTTGGAATATCCTTTTCATCATAAAATAAAGTTTCATTTCCAGTAATAGAATAAACTCTGATAATTCCATCATCATCTACTTTAGTTAAATCAACACTGCGATCAGCATCAACATCTTTAGTACCATCACGACTTCTAATAATTAGATTAGCCCAATACTCCTTTGGTAAGACCATTTTTTCACTAGAACCAAATCCCCAATCTGTATAAACTTCATAAGATTCATCGAACTTTATTCCTACAGCTAACCATTTCCATTCACCAGTCTCATTAAGAGTAACAGTAGATGAAGAATCAAACATCATTCCCCTTCCATCAAGACCATCTCCCCAAAACCATGCACCGACATCGCTATAATTTTCATCGAATCGATAAAAATATAAAATTAAATCAGCATTTTCTAAATTGTTTTTAGAAGATGAACTTGAAGTAGTAGCAGATGTATTTGAAGAACTAGAAGTACTAGATGAATTTTCATTTTTATTACATCCAACCATACCTAAAGTTGTTGCTAATAAAGCAGGAATAGTTAATAATTTTATTGTTTTTTTCATATTTCCTCCTCATGTATTATAATTAAAGCGCTTCCAAAATGCAAAATAAAATATTGGTTATATCATAATAAATAAGTTATTTTATATAATTTTGTTTTTTTCAAAAAAATCGAAAATAATTGTTGACAAAAGTATTTACTTTGCCTTACAATATTAAGGCAGCAAAAAAGGATGGGCCTTTAGCTCAGTTGGTTAGAGCGCGCCCCTGATAAGGACGAGGTCGAAGGTCCGAGCCCTTTAAGGCCCACCATGTTGCAATATTCACCGAGTAATCGGTGTTTTTTTATGCCATTTTATTTTTATAAAATTATTACAAAAAAATAACATAAAAAAAGAGGATATAAATTAATATTTACATCCTCATTATTTACATTAAATATTCTTTACTAATTCAATGAAAGATTCAGCTTTTAAGCTAGCTCCACCAACAAGAGCGCCATCTATATCAGGGCAAGTCATATAACTATGAATGTTATTTGGCTTAACACTGCCACCATAGAGAATACGTACTTTATCAGCAGTTTCTTGATCAAACATTTCAGCAACTAAAGATCTAATATATCCGCATACATCTTCAGCAATTTCTTCTGAAGCATTTTTGCCTGTACCAATACTCCATACTGGCTCATATGCTATGACAATATTTGAAACATCTTCCTTCTTTAAGTTCATAAGACCAACAATCATTTGTTCTTTGACAACATTTCTTGTTAATCCACCTTCAAATTGAGCTAATGTTTCACCAACGCAATAGATTACTTTAACATCATTTTCAAGGCAAGCATGAATTTTTTGATTGCATGTCAATGAGGTTTCATTGGCATAAAGACGTCTTTCAGAATGTCCTAAAATAGTCCAATTAATTCCCAATTCTTTAATCATTGGAATAGAAACAAAACCAGTAAAAGCACCGCTAGGAGAAAAATGAACATCTTGGCTAGCAATTATTAAACCGGTATTAGCTTCAGCCATAGTTTGAAGACTTAAAAAGCTTGGTGCAACACCTATTTCAATATTTTTTTCTTTTGCTAAAGTAACTGCAGCACCTACTTCTGATGCAAATTTCTTTGTTTCAGAAATAAGATGATTCATCTTCCAGTTACCGAATAAAAACTTTGTTCTTGCCATGATTATTTGTCTTCAATAACATCAATGCCAGGAAGATGACCATCATTTTCAATCATCTCTAAGGAAGCACCGCCACCTGTGGAAACATGGGAGAAAGAATCTTTATATCCGAATTGTTTTGCTGCTGCAGCAGAATCGCCTCCACCGATAACAGAGAAACAATGATCATTTTCTGCAATAGCTTTACAAACAGAAATTGTACCAGCTTGATATTCTTCTTTTTCAAAGACACCAGCAGGACCATTCCAGAAAATTGTATTGGCTTTTTGAATTTCATCATGGAATAAAACACGTGTTTTTGGACCAATATCCATTCCCATGAATCCATCTGGAACATCAAGGCCATCAATAGTTTGAATTAAATTTGCATTATCAAAGTCATCAGAAACAATGATATCTACAGGAAGAAGAATTTTTCCATGGCCTTCTTCTAAGCATTTACGAGCATAATCAACTTGATTATCTTCAACAGGACTTGTACCAACTGTATGTCCTAAAGCTTTTAAGAAAGTATAGCTCATTGCACCACAAATAATAACTTTATCGCACTTTTTCAAAAGACTATCAATAACTTTGATTTTATCAGAAACTTTAAGTCCACCAAGAATAGCTAAATATGGACGATCTGTTGGATTTACAACTTTACCTAAAGAAACGACTTCTTTTTCAACAAGATAGCCAACAGCAGTAGGTTTGCCTTCTGCCTTTAAAAGTTCTGGAACACCATATGTAGAGCAGTGGGCACGATGAGCACTACCAAAAGCATCCATGACAAATGCATCAGCTAAACTTGCCCAAATCTTACTGAGTTCAGGATCATTTTTTGATTCACCTTTTTCATAACGAGTGTTTTGAACAACCAAAACATCACCATTATTTAAAGAATCTACCATAGAAGTCAATTGTTCACCACGTGTAACAGGGCAAAATTTAACTTCTTTACCAAGTAATTCACCTAAACGAACAGCAATAGGAGCCATATTGTTTTTCTTTTTAAGAGCTTCTATTTCTTCTGGAGTCTTCTTATAATCAATTTTTCCAAGGTGACTCATTAAAATAACTTTGGCACCTTTAGAAATCAATTCTTTAATTGTAGGTAATGCAGCGACAATACGATTATCATCGCGAATTGCGCCATCTTTAAGTGGGACGTTGAAATCACAACGGACTAAAACGCGCTTGCCTTCAACTTGTAAGTCTTTAACGTGTTGTTTCATTAATTTTATTAATTCTCCTTTTTATTTTCCTTTTATTATTAAAATACGGCACCGAAAATGGTGCCGTAAGATTTTAAAAGATTAAATTATTTAACACCGAGGATGTGAGCGTAGTGCTTAGCAAGACGGACATATTGGCATGTATAAGAATATTCATTATCATACCAAGAGATGACCTTGACATATTGTTTGCCTTCTGGGTTAGTGAAGACCTTTGTACCAGTAGCATCAAAGATGGAACCAGCTGTTGCACCGATGATATCACGGGAAACGATTGGATCTTCAGTATAATCGAGAACGCCTTTTAATGAGCCTTCAGCAGCTTCTTTCATTGCAGCATTGATTTCTTCAGCTGTAACTTCTTTACCGAGAGTTAAAGAAAGATCAACTAAGGAACCATCAAGAACTGGAACACGGATAGCTCCACCTTGGAGACGACCCTTGAGTTCAGGAATGACAAGATAAATAGCTTTTGCAGCACCTGTTGAACTTGGGACAATATTTTGTGCACAAGCTCTACCACGACGGAAATCTTTTTCCTTAACTAAGTCAAGAGAAGTTTGATCGTTAGTATAAGCATGAACTGTTGTCATGAATCCACCTTCGATACCAAATTTATCTTGCAATACACGGCAAACAGGGCCTAAGCAGTTTGTTGTGCAAGAAGCGCCAGAAATAACCTTCATATCTGCAGTCAAATCTTTATCATTGACACCATAGACAAATGTTGGAGTTTCTTTATCAGCTGGAGCAGAGATGACAACACCTTTGGCGCCACCAACTTCAACATGTACTTTAGCATCGTTATAACCTTTGAAACGACCTGTGCATTCTAATACAATATCAACACCATAATCAGACCATTTAATGAGGTTTGGATCTTTTTGACCAATAACTGGAATCTTCTTTCCATCAAAGACAATATTGTTGTCTTCATAAGATACTTCGTGGCCCTTTAAAACACCTTGAGCAGAGTCATATTTGAGAAGGTAAGCTAAGTTAGCAGCAGAAGATAAATCGTTAATAGCGACAACTTCCATTCCTTCATCGATAGCACGGCGGAAAGCAAGACGGCCGATACGTCCAAATCCATTGATTGCAAGTTTAATAGACATTATTAAGTCCTCCTTATTTTTGCAATTTGATTATATATTTACCAGCAATTTACTGCAAGTGTAAGGGCTTTTGAAACCGCTTACATACGCTTATTCGCTCGCATTGCACGCGCATTTGCATATTAATAAAGCCTATTTGCGATAAATGCGCACCGACAATTATAGTATTTAAACCGTTAAAAATTTCCATATTGCATATAATTAAAATATGGAGGAATCTTATGCCAATAATACCTGCAATTACAATTAAAAATTACGAAGGACAAACTTCATATGATCTTTTTTCACTTCTATTAAAAGAAAGAATAATAATTATTTCTGGAGAGATTACCGATCAACTTTCAGAAATAATAACAGCCGAACTTCTATATCTTGAAGCCGAGGACCAAGAATCACCTATAACAATTTATATAAATAGTCCTGGTGGATCTGTCACTGCTGGAATGGCAGTATATGATATTATGAAATCATTAAAAGTAGAAGTAAAAACCATCGCATTTGGATTAGCAGCTAGTATGGGAGCTTTTTTATTATCCTCTGGTACCAAAGGTCAAAGATATGCATATAAACATACTGAAATAATGATTCATCAACCATTAGGTCAAACTCAAGGACAAGTAACTGATTTAAAAATAATGACTGAGAGATTCTTAAAAATAAAAGAAACACTTAACAAAATATTATCCGATAATACCGGAAAAGATTATCAAACAATTGTAAATGACACTGAAAGGGATAATTTCTTCACTGCTATGGAAGCAAAAAAATATGGCCTTATCGACCATATTCTTTAATTTATTTCTTATTCATTGATTTCATCATCTCATTTATCATATTTGGATTTCTTTTCATCATTCCTGATACTTGAGACATTTGTTTTTTCATTTTATCGAAACGATCAAGAATTCGATTGACATCTGTAGAAGTAGTTCCCGATCCTTCAGCTATACGGATCTTACGCGAATTTTTAATAATTTCTGGCTTTTTTCTTTCCTGCAAAGTCATAGAATTAATTATTGTTTCTGTCTTTTTTAATTCTTTTTCCAATTTATTAGAGTCATCTTCCGAAATTTTCGGCATTCCTGGAAGCATTTTTAAAATACCTCCAAATGATCCTAATTTTTTCATTTGTTTCATCAAATTTAACATATCATTCAAATCAAACAAGCCATTAGCAATTCTCTTACTTGTTTTCATTGTGACTTCTTCATCGATGTTTTCTTGAACATTTTCAATAAGAGACAAAACATCTCCCATACCAATGATACGATCAGCCATACGATCCGGATGGAAAACTTCAAGATCTGAAACCTTTTCACCAACACCAGCAAATTTAATTGGAATATTTGTTAAATGCTTAATTGATAAAGCTGCACCACCACGAGAATCACCATCAAGTTTAGACATTACTAATCCAGTAATATGAAGCTTTGAATTAAAAGTTGTAGCGACATTTACAGCATCCTGACCAGACATTGCATCAACTAAAAGAATAGTCTCAGTAATATTGACATTTTTTTCAATATCTTGTAATTCTTGCATCAATACTTCATCAATTTGTAAACGACCTGCAGTATCGATAATAACAACATCATTTTTATTAGCTAAAGCTTGATTATAAGCGTTTTTAGCAATAATAGGAGGCAAAGTTCCAGTTCTATCAACATAGACATCAACTCCTATTTGCTTCGCTAAAATTTCAAGTTGATCTATAGCAGCTGGACGATAAATATCAGCAGCAACAAGCAAAGGTTTCTTTGCATTTTTTCGTTTTAATAAATTTGCTAATTTTGCTGCAGTTGTCGTTTTACCTGTACCTTGTAAACCAACAAGCATAATTACAGTTGGCTTTCCAACAGCAAATTTTAAATCTGTATCTCCGCTTCCTAAAAGTTCTGCTAGTTCATCTCTAACAATTTTAACAAACATTTCTCCAGGGGATAATTTTGTTAAAACTTTTTGACCAATTGCTTTTTCTTTAACATTTCCAACAAATTCTTTAACAACTTTATAATTGACATCAGCTTCAAGAAGAGCTAAGCGAACTTCTCTAAGCATTTCATCCATATTGCTTTCAGTAATATGGGCTTGGCCTCGCATTTTTTTAAAAATGCTCTGCATTCTTTCTGTAAGTGATTCAAATGCCATCTGTCAATACCTCCTTTATTTTTTCTTCAATATCTTTTGAAATATTATTTTCACTCAAAATTTGTAATATCTTCTTTTCTTTATAAACACATCTTAATTTTGTCTCATATTCTTTAAGCTTTTCTAAAGATTTCTTTAAAGTATCATATACTGCACTTTTAGAAATATTATGATTCTCAGCAATTTCCGAAAGGGACAAATCTTCATTAAAATACTCATCAAGTATCATTTTCTGTTTATCAGTCAATAATATACTATATTGATCAACTAATAATAAATACTGATTTTTATTTTCTAAATCTTCCATTTCAAATAAGCTCTATTATACAAGTGCAAACCAATAATACAGCAAGTATTATTCCACCCAGTCTATAAAAATCTTGTGTTTTATAAAATACTTTTCTCTTTTCTTTTGGAAGCGTTAAAAAGGCATAAACAAATGAAATAACAAAAGAAATTATCATATTAATTAATACACTTGAAGCAATAAATTGCGATAAAAGAAAAGTCAGTCCAAAATCTAATGCTAATACAAGAAATAACATTATAAAAAAATTCATTCTTCTTCTCCTATTAGCAAACCATATAAATAATTATCTAAATCAAATTCTTGAAGATCATCAAATTTTTCACCCAATCCTATAAAACGCACAGGGACACCAATTTCATCTCTTATCGCTAGAATAATACCACCTTTGCCTGTTCCATCCATTTTAGAAATTATAACACCAGTTAAATCAGTGCATTCTTTAAAAACTTTGGCTTGAACTACACCATTTTGGCCTGTATTAGCATCTATAACTAAAAACACTTCATGTGGTGCATCTGGAATTATTTTTTGAATAACCTTTTTCATTTTTCGAAGTTCATCCATCAAATAACTTTTATTTTGCAATCTTCCAGCAGTATCAACAATAACTAAATCATAATTATCCTGAGTAGCTTTTTTTATACCATCATAAACAACACTTGCAGGATCAGAGCCCTCTGGTCCTCTCACAAGCTGACAATTCAATCTGTCTGCCCAAACTTGTAACTGTTCAACTGCAGCTGCTCTAAAAGTGTCACCTGCAATCAATAGAACTTTTTTTCCACGATCTTGATATCTTTTTGTAAGTTTAGCGATAGTTGTAGTTTTACCAGAGCCATTTACTCCAACCATCATCAATACTGTTGGTCCATTTTCTTTAAATTGAATATCTGTTCTTGTTTCTTCACCACGATTAACATAAGAAATAAACATCTTATCAACCAAAAGTTCATTAATTTTAGCTGGATCATCAATATGTTCCATTGCTGCTTCTTTTTCTGTTTCAGAAATAATTTCTGAAGTCAATCGTACACCAACATCAGCTTCGATTAATATTTCTTCTAATTCATCAAAATATTCAGAATTAATTTTGACATATTTTTTTGCTAAAGAATTCAATTTTGAAGAAAAATTTTTCCTTGATTTATCAAGCCCTGCAACATATTTTTCTCTTATTTCTTCTTGTTCTTTTTTGCCTTTAAATTTTTCTTTTAAATATTTGAATAATCCCATTAGTTCACCTTTCTTGTCAATGCATCACCAGCAGCCTCTTGTTGTGCTATTTTTTTATTTGTGCCTTCACCAACGCCAAGAATAACGCCATCATAAATAACTGCAACTTTATAATGTTTCTTTTGTGCATTTCCTTTTTCTTCAATTACTTTATACTCTATTTTACCATGTCCTTGACTCTGTAATAATTCTTGAAGTCTTGTTTTATTATCCGTGATATTTTCTTCTGTAACATTATCGAATTGTGGCAAAAACAAATCAGATATAAACTTATAAACATATTCATAATTATGATCCAAATACATAGCACCTAAAAAAGCTTCAAACATATCTTCTTTTAATTTATTTCTATCTAAAGAATTATTTTGTTCACCATTAGACAAACGTGCAAACCTTAAAATATCTAATTTATCAGCTAATTTTGCAAGAGAAGCACCATTGACAAAATAAGAACGCAATTTTGATAAAGTTCCAGAACGACTATTAGGAAAATGTTTATATAAAAGGTCAGCGAGAACAATATCTAGTACACTATCACCTATAAATTCTAGTCTATCATAATCATTTTTAGCATCTGGATGTTCATTGATATAAGAAATATGAGTTAAAGCTGCACTATAAAGATTAATATTATTATAAGAAACACCTATATCTTCAAAAAATTTTATAAATTTTCTATTCATGAAACTCTTTTTTAATTGCATCGACCATATGATTTTTGCACATTTTATAAGCCATAATTAAAGCATGTTCAAAAGCATATCCGTCAGAATTGCCATGTGCTTTAACAGCTACTTTATTCAATCCCAATGCAATCGCACCTCCAACTTTTTTATAATTCATTATTTCTTTCATATGTTTAAAACCACGGCGGGCAAGTAAATATCCAATTTTTGAAAAAATATTCTCGCTAAAAGCATTTTTTATAAGCATATTCATATTAGATGCCATTCCTTCGCTAGCTTTAAGATAAATATTTCCAGGAAATCCAGCAGAAACTACAACATCTCTTTTTCCATCCATAACATATCTTGCTTCAACATTTCCTTGAAAATTAATCGATGAATCTTCTTTTAATAATTTATATGCGCCTTTTACATAATCAGGTCCTTTTCCTTCTTCAGCACCATTATTTAGAAGATAAACACTAGGATTTTCAATATTCCACATTGTACTAGAATAAATTTTACCTAATTTTGCAAAGCAAGCCAATTCCTCCGCCGTATTTTCATTAGAAGCACCAATATCTAATATAGCAACATATTTTCCTTTTTTTACTGTTAAAAAAGGAGCGCAAAGTCCAGCGCGTAAGACACCTTCAACATTTTTTACAATCAATGTAGTCAAAGTTAAAAAGCCTCCTGTGCTTCCAGCAGAAACTACGCCATCCAAATCTTCATCAACTGTACATTGAACAGCTTTCATCATAGATGAATTTTTCATTCTCAACACTTTAAGAGCTCCAACTTCCATAGGGACTATCTCCTCAGTGCCATGAATAATAACATTTTCTTCAGTAAAACTCTCTTTTAAAATATTTTCATCTCCAAAAAGATGAAGTTCCACATCATCATAATCTTTTAAAAGAGCTTTTACACCAGGAATTAATCCTGTTGGTCCAAGATCAGAACCCATCATATCAATAGCTAATCTTACCATAATATCTACCTCATTTACCTTAAGTATATTATCATTAAATTAAAAATTTTTAAACTGCATTACAAAATAAAATCATTTATTAAATAAAAATGAATATAAAATATAAAAGCAAACATAATAACTTTGGTTGAATAGAAAGGACAAATATGAAAAAAGCAAACAAAACCAAAGTTACATGCCGACCATGTAAAGAAGAAAACAATTGGGAGATAGAAGCCCCAAATGGAAAAGTTTTATCAAAGCACTACAATACTAAATCAGAATGCGTTAAAGCCGGCAGACAATATGCTGCTGAATGCGGTGCAACTTTATATATTGAAGATTACGATAAAAAATAATAACTAACATATAAAAACTCCTTGGTTAAAAATATAACCAAGGAATTTTTTATTTACCCCAACTAGATTTAAAAGTAACTTCTCCATCAGCACTTAGCGTTAGTGTAATGAATAAGCTGCTATTTCCAATATAAACAACTATAGAGTAAGTCGCTGATCCATCTGCATTTCTTACAATATTTTGACGGATGTTATCAGAAGTTAACGAAACACAATCAAATGAAGTTGTACCATCCTCATTCATTTGATATCCGGTCAAATACATTAAACCATCTTCAAAAGTAAATGTGTAGATAACGTCATCAGTTTCACCTTCTATTTCATAAATTCCATTGAATTGCGTGTAGAAATCAGAATAGAAAACTTCACCAGACAATATAGGATTAGAAGAGAGGGTACCAACAATATTTCCAGAAACAACTTCAACTGTAAAATCAATATTCAAGACATAAACGAATTCATTGAAATAATAAACCGATAATTGATTGATAATTGCAGTTCCATTATTGTCAGAATCTAAATCAACACTAACAATATCTTGGCCAACTAAATATGTCATTCCATTTTCAACAACATAATCTAAGCTTTCATATTCATAGTGCAAATCACCACCATCTAAAACAGCACCTGAACTGGAAATATTCAATGTATAATTTGTGCCATATCCATAATCGATCCAAGTTCCATAAAAATTAAAATATGAACTCTTATGCAATGTCATATTGGATAATGAAGATCCGCCATTATAATAGCAAAGTAACTCAGTTCCATCACCAATAAGAATATAAGCAGGTTTCCCTTCAATAAGAGCATAAAAAGATGCACTCTCACTAACAAAAAATAGACTTGCTTCAATTGGAGTAGATTCAACGCCATCAACAATTGTCTTAAATGTCATCACCAAATGATTTTCGGCATCATCAGGATCTTCAGCAATTGTATCTTGCTTGATAGTAATAACAATCGAGTCGCCATTTCTATCAATTATTTTCCAAGTTCCAGTAACATCGCTTTCATATTGATCAAAGGCGCTTCTTAAAACTGCATAATATGTAGGAGTAGAAGATGAACTGGAAATAAGATTTATAACTAATGTATCACTATATACTTCTTTGTTGATAGTTGGTTCATAATCTAAACGATAATTATTACCACCATCAGTAAATGATAAATTACCATATTTATCAACTGTAATATTAACTTCTTTCTTATTATGACTTAAATCGTAATAAGTCATAGTTAATTTTTCTTTTCCACCAATACTTTTTATAGCAAAAGATAAATCTTCATAGAAATAAGTTGAATTTTGAAAATCGCTAACTGGTAAAACCAATTCTTCAAATATATATGAATAATTAGCATTTAAATCAAATACTTCAGAACCATTTAAAGTAAAACGATAATTGTTTTTATTAGATATATTAATTGCTAGAACATCACTTCCAGAAGTAACATTAATAACATTTGGTTTATTTAAATCAAATGAATAAGTATATTCACCCGAAACAACACCATCAAGAATAGAATTATCTGAAAAAGCAATAAATTTATGTTTGAAAATTTTCAAAACATTATCTGCTAGTTCTTTATTAATAAGACCTTCAGAAACAAATTGTCCGTTTTCTAAAGTATAAATAGAAGCAAAATTATAACTATTTTGAACTAAATATTTTTCTTTTCCTTCATCAGTAAATCTAATCGCCATCTGTGCTTTAGATTTATTATCTAATTTTATAAAAGCATAATCATAAGAATAATTTTTTCCATTAAAAATTAAGCTTTCATCATTGATAGTTAAAGAAGCATCATTTCCTTTGCACCACGTTTCATTATCAAAAAGATTTGTGTAATTCTTTAATCTCACATTTGAAACAATAGTTTTATCATTTTCCAAAACTTCAAGATAAATAGCAACACCTATTGCTGAATTAGAATCAAAACGTGTTGATAAAACAAATTTCTTTCCATCAGCTTCAAAATAATATCCATAAGATCCATCGCTAAAAATATCAATTTTTGGAGTATATATACCACCATTATAAATAACCGAAAGAGTTCCATCACTTTCAAGTTTTGTTTTAAATGAATAATCGGCATTAGAAACACCAATAGTATTTAAAGAAGATGGGATACTATCCGAAGTCAAAAGACCTTCAAAAGGCGTATATGGTATTGTATAAATAGTTTTATCAGATTTACCACTTTCATAATCATAATATTTAACAATAGAACTCTTATCTTGATATAAAAATTCAGCTACTTTATTGCCTTTTTCATCAGATAAAGTAAATCCAACATTTTTTTCTGAAGAGGTTGCAGATAAAATATTATAAATAGTATATGTATATTTATTTCCATTCATGTCGATGGCAGTTTGATCTTCTAGATTCATACTGTAACCCAAATTGCCACTAACAAATAATGTTTGAGAATAGATCTTAGCGATATCAGGACTATTGACGTTGCCAGTCAATTTAATCCATTCTCCGTCAACTTCTTCCTCATACATAATAAATGATTTAATAGTACTATCAACTAATCTTTGTTCATAAACACGATAATTAGTACCATCTACAACAAAAGAGAAATACACTCTTTCATATTTATCTGTAGAATCAATTAATTTTCCAGAAGAATACATTAGATAACTTCCAAGCTCTGCTGTAACAGTTGCTGAAACATTTTCAAATTTTATTCCTTTGGAATCACTAGTTGGTAAAACACCAGAAACCAAAACATTTTTATTGCTGTCTTCATGTATATTAACTGATTCATTTTCATCATGAATCCAATTTCCAGTTAAAGAATCATAAGAAATTAATTTTGCTTTTAAAGAAATATCTGCATAAAGAGGATATTCAGCTGAATAATAATATTCAGCATCTCCAATAGATAAAACATAACTATTTGATAAAACAACATTATTTTGTTGATTTATTACCTTAGCATCGGAAGAGCTGAAGTTTTCACCATATCCAATCTTAGTAACATCAGTATAAGTTGTTCCATCAGAATTATAATTTAATAAAGTAACAGTTAATTCTTTATGAGTTGTTGGAATAACTTTTAATTCCACACTATCATTTGCTATAGCCCAGTTTTCTTTGCTCCACGGCATTGCTGAAAAATCTTGAAGATAAAATTCATTTTTACTGGAATAAGATTGAAAACATAAAGAAAAATCACCATATCCAGCACCTAAAAGGTAATAAGATACATCATCTTGAGAAACATAAGTTGATTGATAGAAATTACCATCAAATAAGGATGCGTAAATCTTAGAATCTTCCGAAAGATAAGCTACTAATCCGCCTAATGTAGCCGTTCTATAATTTCCTAAATAAGCTCCTGAATAACTCTGTGAAATAAATGAATTATTAGAAGCATAACCAACTAATCCACCAATAAGACTTCCACCAACTACTTCTCCTTTAACTAAGCAAGAATCTATTGTAGTATCTTCTATTTCACCAACTAATCCACCTACAGTAGCCCGTGACGCTCCTTTATAACCAATATCAATATTGACATTAAGTTCAATTCCAACTAAAGTAGAATTTATTGCTCTGCCTGCTAAACCACCAACTTTGGAATTATTGATATTGGCATTTTTACTGCTAACTGCAATATCTAACTTCAAATTACTAATTTGGGCATTAATCAATTCAGTGAAAAAACCAACAGATGAATTTTGTGATGCTGGAGAAATAGTAATTCCAGAAATCTTATTTCCATTGCCATCTATAATGCCTGAAAATACAGGAAATCCGGAAAATTTATCTTCTTCCGTTAATTCAATATTATTTTCAAGAGAATAATAACCAGTAGAGTAATTTACTCCATTTTTATAAGAACCATTAGATATCAATTTAGCTAATTCAATAATATCAGTTTTAGTTTTTAATAAGAAAGGAGAAGAAGATGTTCCATCTCCTTCAAGTTCATATGTAAAATTAGGTGTTAACCTAATATCTGAAGTTATAGCAGAAGCAAAAATAAACTCTTTTCCATCGAGCAACCAGTTATTAAAAGTAAAGTGCTCTGGTGCTTCAATCGCAGGAGCTTCGCTTGCTTTTATAGAATTTCCATAAACAACTTTTTTTACTTCTAAAACATTATTATCAGAATCAAGATATGTAACAGAATAATAATAACGTGCTTGCAAAGTAATACGTGAATTTATCGGTGTATTCTCATCAAAAGGTTTTCCTTGATAATACCATCCAGCAAACTCATGTCCTGAACCATCATCAATTACTTCAGGAAATTCAGCTATTTTTCCACCTTTTTCAACGGATGTACTTCCTAAATTTGTTGAACCATTTTGATCAACAAATGTTACGACATAAGTTCTAACATTCGGATTAGAAGAAATAGATGAAGTAGAACTCGAACTCGAAATAGTAGAAGAAATGCTTGATGAAGTTGACGTTGAGATAGATGAAGAAGATAATGAAGTAGAACTTGAACTATTTGGTTTATTGCAAGATGCTAATCCTAAAGAAAGTATTCCAGAAGCAAGTAATATTGTCCAAATAGAAACTTTGAATTTATTTTTCATAGATTCTCCTTTTTATTAATGAAGCCATAAATACATAAGAAATATGGCTAATGAGAACGCAGCAATAACAATTAGAAAAATAGGTGCATAAATAGAAAACGCAGCGCGAATCATCGCCCAGCGTTCTCTAAATGTTATCTTCAAATCATCTGCTTTTTTATTTTTTTTACGATCATGCCATTTAAAACCTTCGATATCCATATTATAAACAGTATGACCATCATCGACATATTTTGGTTTCTTTTCTTTTTTATTTTTCATAAGCAAGAAACTATTTATCTTTTTTATTTAATTTTTTTATAAAATTCTTAACATCCAATTTTTTCTTAGGTTCTTCTAGAACTTCTTCTGTCACTGGATGATTTTTTTTCTCTTCCTCTTCCGCTAATTTCTTAGCTTCCAATTCTTTATTTTTTTCTAACATATATTCATCATATAAGTGACAAGCTACAAAATGATCTTTACCATGTTCTAAATAACGCGGTGCACAAACCTTACAAACTTCCATGCAAGAAGAACATCTTGTGTGGAATTTACATCCCTTAGGAGGATTAGCCGGTGAAGGAATATCTCCTTCGAGAATAATTCTATTCATCTTAGCATCAGGATTTGGTACTGGTACTGCAGAGAATAAAGCTTTTGTATATGGATGTAATGGATTTTTAAAAATTTCTTGTGTATTTCCAAGTTCCATCATGTTTCCTAAATACATAACTAAAATTCGATCAGTAATATATTTAACAACCGATAAATCATGGGAAATAAACACATATGTCAAGCCCATCTTATTTTGCAAATCTTTTAAAAGATTGATAATTTGAGCTTGAATGGAAACGTCAAGAGCTGAAACTGGTTCATCGCAAATAACAAGTTTTGGATTAACTGCTAAAGCTCTAGCAATACAAATTCTTTGACGTTGTCCACCAGAGAACTCATGTGGATAGCGATCATAATATTGAGGTTGTAATCCACATAAAGACATGATCTTATGAACATGTTCTTTAACTTTATCTTTCGGAACAATTTGATGAACTTTTACAGCTTCGGAAATAATAGCTCCAACTGTCATTCTAGGTGGTAAAGAAGAATAAGGATCTTGGAAGATAAGTTGCATATCAACTCTCATCTTCAACAAATCTTTTTTCTTAATCTTTGCTAAATCCTTGCCTTCGAAGAAAACTCGACCACCTGTAATTGGATATAATCTAAGTATAGTTCTACCTAAAGTAGTTTTACCACAACCAGATTCACCAACAACACCAATTGTTTGTCCTTTCTTTACTCCGAAAGAAACATCATCTACTGCACGTAAATATGAACTAGGCCTTCCAAATACATCAGGATTTAATGGAAAATATTCTTTTAAATGTTGAACTTCCAAAATATATTCAGGATTAGGTTCACTATATTCATTATTATCGTTAATAATTTTACCTTTTTTTATAATCAATTCATCAGAAGTAGATGCTTTTTTATCAACTTTATTATTTTTCATCATTTCCTCCTTTGTTTTGATTATCATATAAATGGCAATAAACTAAATGAGTTGGCGATACATTAGATACTGTTGGATAATGACCATCGCATGCTTTTGTACAACGATTGCAACGATCTTTAAAGAAACAATAATCTGGCATATTAATCGGATTAGGAACTTGTCCAGGAATCGAATAAAGTGGCTCATTTGCATCTGATGTAATGAGTGGTTTACTCTTTTGTAACCCTATTGTATATGGATGTTTCGGTGTATAGAAAATTTCACGAACAGTTCCTTTTTCAATAACACGCCCAGCATACATAACAACAACTTCATCAGCCATTTCTGCAATAACACCCAAATCATGCGTAATGAGCATGATAGCACAACCTGTTTTCTTTTGGATACTCTTTAATAGATCAAGAATTTGAGCTTGAATAGTAACATCAAGAGCAGTTGTAGGCTCATCAGCAATAATTAGTTTCGGATTACCTGACAAAGCCATAGCAATCATAACACGTTGTCTCATACCACCAGATAATTCATGTGGATATGAATTATAGACGCGTTCTGGCATAGAAATACCTACAGTTTTAAGCATTTCAATACTATGTTTTTTTGCTTCTTCTTTCGATGTTTCAGGATAATGGATAAACATAACTTCATCCATTTGATTACCGATTGTAAAAATAGGATTTAAGCTTGTCATCGGTTCCTGGAATATCATTGTAATATCTTTACCACGGACATTATACATTTGTTTTGTCGGCATTTTAGCAATATCATATGCTAATTTGTTGCCATTTTCATCTTCGCCAAGATCATCGGAATTAAACCTAATTTGACCACCGACAACTTGACCTTGTGGCGATTGAACAAGTTGCATAATAGATAATGAAGTAACTGATTTACCACAACCTGATTCACCAACAACACCGACAATTTTTCCTTTTGGAATATTAAAGGAAACTTTGTTGACAGATTTAACTGTACCATTATCAGTAAAGAAGACTGTCTCTAAGTCTTCAATTTCAATAATATTATTCTTATCCTTCATCGTTGTAATATAATTAGAAGGATCTGTATTTTTCTTTTTTAAATTTTCGTAGTACCGCATTTGTTGAATATTATGCTTTAAAATATTGCGGCTTTCTTTTAAAGTCATGTAATTAGAGTTCTTTTTTCCTTCTTTCTTTTTATTAAGAAGATTTTTGAAAGTAGTTACTAATTTCATATTTTCACCTACTTTCTAGCCTTTGGATCCATGGCATCACGCAAGCCATCACCAATAAAGTTAAATCCAAGAACAGCTAATGCAATAAGCAAACCAGCTGGCAACCATACAAATACATAGTTATTTAATACAACTGGGTCATTTGATAAAGAAATCATAGTACCCCAAGCAGCATAAGGAACTTGAACACCTAAGCCTAAGTAACTCAATGTTGATTCATAAAGAATAACACTACCTAAACCTAATGTCATTGAAACAATAAGCTGAGGCATAACATTTGGAATCAAATGCTTAAATATTTTTCTCCATGTAGGTAAACCCATAACTTCTGTAGCAGTTATATATTCTTGTTCACGAAGACTTAAAATTTGACCACGAACCATACGAGCTGTTCCAGACCAACCAAAGATAGTAATAATTACCATCAACCAATAAATTCTTAAACTTCCTGGAACTCCATTTGCATCAAGAATAGAGGAAGCAATAAGAAGAATAGGCATTGTAGGAAGACAGTTAAATACATCGACTATACGCATGATTATTTGATCAACCCATTTGCCAAAGTAACCAGAAATTCCACCGATTATCGTTCCTAAAACAGTTTCCAAAATAACAACGATAAAACCGATTGCTAAAGAAATTCTACCACCATACATCAATCTGGCAAATACATCCATTCCTTTATCATCTGTTCCAAGTAAATGTGTCCAGCTTGGAGAAGCAAAGGAATTTATGCTCTTATAATAAGGAACTACTTCTTTAATTGTTACTTCTTTACCATCTGGAGTAACAAAAGTAACAAGTCTCTCAGTAAAAGCTAAAATTTGAGTTCTATCTACTTCTGTTTCTCCCCATGCACGATAGATAACAGGGCCAAGGAAAGAGAATAAGAAGAGAAATACAATAATTACAATACCAACTATAGATAATTTAGAACGGAAGAAACGTCTCATGACCAAACGAATTGGAGACATTTCCTTATAATTGGCGAACATATCTTCTTGACTAGATTCGCCATTATTTTGATTGTCCCCATTTTGTTCTTCAGAGGTTTTAAAAATTTCTTCTTGTTCGTTTTCTAATTTTTTTTCTATTTCCATAATAATCACCTACTTAAACGAACACGTGGATCAACCACGGAATACATAATATCTGAGAACAAAGTTCCAAGGACAGATAAAATAGCTAAGAACATGTTGTATCCCATAACAAATGGAATATCAGCCTGTGTTGTAGCTTTATATGCAAGGTTACCAATACCATTGATACCGAATACTTGTTCAGTAATCATCATACCACCAAATAATGATGGTAAGATTCCTGCGAGGAGTGTAACAAGTGGAATAAGTGTATTTCTAAAAGCATGTTTATAGATAACTCTTTTTTCACTTAAACCCTTAGCACGAGCTGTTCTAATGTAATCAGCACTTAATACTTCCAAAGTGTTTGTTCTTGTATAACGCATCAAACCACCAATGGAAAGAAGAACAGATACAAAGATTGGCAAAACTAAGTGCCATGCCATCGAACCAAGTTTTTGGAAAAAGCCTCCGATAGTATTTGGGAAGGTTGCTGAAGCATCGATAAGTCCACTAGCTGGAAACCATCCTAAATCAACAGCGAATACTTTGATAACAATTGCACCAAAGAAATATGTTGGAAGGGATATGCCTAACATCGTTAATACAGTAACTGTATAGTCGCGGACTGAATATTGGTGAGTAGCACTGGAAACACCAAGAGGAATTGCAATTAAGAATTGGAAAATTGTTGCAATCAAAGCTATGCTGAAAGATACCCACATATTTTCAGAAATGACTTGGGCGACAGGTTTACGATAAATGAAGGAAACACCTAAATTTCCACGTAACATATTGCCTAACCAGCCAATATATCCTTTGCATATTCCTAAAAATGAATTGTCATCCAATCCATATAATTTCAAATAAATATCAATACTCTCTTGAGATACAGCTCCTGACATCAATTGCGATGAGAATTTTTGCATAATATAGTTGTTAGGAATTAAACGAACCATAAAATAAATAATTACAGAAACGCCAAGAAGTACTACTAAAGATATCAATATACGCTTAACTATATATTTAAACATAATACCCCCAAAAGCAAGGCGATTTCTCGCCTTGCTTAATTATTATTTTCTATTAGAGAAATCGTTGTTGTTGCCAACGTAACCAACTTCCCAAATTTTACTTAATAAGCCATTATATGAAGAACGATCACTTTCTTTTGTAAATGTGCTTTCATCAAGTTTATTCTTATTGTAAGCGAATAAATCATCTCTTTGATATGTTGGAAGTTCAACAGCCAAATCCATAGCTAAGTCTAAACATTCAGAATAAATAGATTTACGTGTATTTTCATTTAATGTTTTACGAGCAGCATCAATTTTTGGAGATAACTCATTTTTAATAAGATTTTCTTCAAAGTCATACTTACCACCAGCATTTTGTCTAATAGCATTATAACCCCAGTTCAATGTTGAAGTTGCTTTTGAATCCCAGTGATAAACTTGATACATATCTGGATCAATTGTACTACCCCAAGCAGCTGCCCAAACAGTCAAAGCACCGGTTGATAATTTACTTAAAGCATTGGAGTCATTTGTAACTGTAATCTTAAATCCATGTTCATTTAAAATTTCAGAAGCATGGAGCAAAGCATTATATGCAGGGTGATCAGTTTCTGCACCAGCAATAGTGAATGTATATTCAAGCTTATCGCCATTTAATTGATAAATACCATCTCCACCTTTTGTATATCCAGCATCGATAACTAAATCTTCTGATGTCTTACCAGTGCTATCATAATCATAATATAATCCAGCTTCTTTTGGATAAGCCCAAGAAGAACGGGACATAGAACGATAAACAGGAGAAGCAGAGTCACCATAATATGTTACAGTTTCTTGAATATCAATAGCATGCATAATAGCACGACGAACGTTGACACTAGGAACTTTAGCAGCATTGATACCAATATAACCATAACCAGCAGTTTCAATAGAAGTGCTGCCAATTCCTTGAGAAGACAAATTATTTAATTGTCTAACAATTTCAGGTTTACAGTTAGGTTGAGTAAAGTCAACTGCACCAGTTGTCAAAACGTCGACCATACGTGATGTAGGGACAATTTGATAACGAAGATATTTGATAAGTGGTTTTCCTAAAAGGAATTTATCATTTCTTTCATAGTAGATAACGTTATTGTTGCGGAAACTACCAGATGTAACATTTTCAGTTCCACCATTGCTATTAGCAGCAACATATGGACCAGCACCAACTGGAACGCCAACTTTATCAGGACTATTTACAACGTTTTCATAGAATTCTGAATTACCATATTCAACACCGAAATTAGATTCATAGTCAAAAGCTTTGATATGTTCAGCATCAGAATAATAATACATTGGAGCAACACCGAAGGAGAAGTTCCAAATAGCTTTAGGGTCAACATTATTAATAGTGATGGACAAAACTTCATTATAGTCTTTATTGACAGAACCATCAGCATTATAATGTGTTCCACAAGCTTCATAAGTTTTGCCATTTACTGTAACAGCTTCATCCTTATTAACAAATTTAATACCAGAAATATTAGGGAATTGACGTTTTCCAGAGTTCTTTAAGTCTTCGAAGTATTTAGATTTTGCTTGATTGACTAAATAAGTATCTAAATCAGAACCAGCAGACCAATAATCAATAACTTCAGAAACACCAGTTGGATCACTCATTTTATGATTATAAACAGCGTTGATTGCTTGTTCAGAAGTCCAAGAGCGAACTTCTTTATAATCACTGGCTAAATCACATGTAAACGAACCTTGGCCTTTTTTATTGAATTGAATATAACCTTCACTATATAAGAAAGCTTCAACATCTGTAGTGAAAACATTCTTTAATGTGCCACCATCTTCGTTTTTAAAACTATAATCTGTAGCTGAACCTTTAGCATTAGTAAAGTCAGTTTCAAGCATTTCCTTAAATAAAGATAAAAGTTTTTGGAAATCTTCAGCAACATGTTCATAAACACCAGAAGAAGACTTGCTAGCAAGGTATGAATAAATTTGATCAGAAGTTAAAGATTCATCATGTTCATCATCAATTTCCTGAAGAGCTGCTTTTAAATCATCAATACGAGCAGTAGCTTCGATTTGGAATTGTGATTCGAATCTATCTTGTTCATCCTTTCCTTCCTTACCTGTACGATATTCACTAAGACCAACAATGTCTGTGGAATAAATTGTACTTGAACCACTATAAACTGGATCAAGGTAAGTATAAAGATTGAATAAAACATCCTTCATTGTTAATGGTGAACCATTTGAGAAAAGAATATCGTTTTTTAAGACAAAATAATAGGTTGTCTTTAAATCAACATCTTCTACACCATTATTGCTCTCTTGAGCATAATCTAAAACAACTGTGGCTTCATTTTCACCATAGGCAATATTACCTTGTTTATCATTGGTGAGCATACCTATCTGTGTTAAGCTAATAACATTAGAGTCGGCAGCATTTGTTGAGTAAAATGGGTTAAAAACACCATCTACTTCAGCAGATGACATAACAAAAGGTGTTGTATCATTATTATAATTAGTTGTACTTCCAGAACTGTTAGATGAATTTGAAGAATTGGAAGTGTTAGAATTTGAACAACCTGTTAAAACTAATGATGATAAAAATAAAGCAGATAATAAATAATTCTTTTTCATTTTTTCTCCTTTCAAAATTATTAGTATAATGTTTTTTCTAAAGTGATTTGATATAAAGAAACGGCTTCTGTAGTAACTCTCAAATCATTCATAGTTGTTTGAGTAATACTGAAATTTGTTACTGTAGAATTACTATCTTCATCTTCGAAAATAGCCTTGCTTAAATCGTATTCTAATGGACGATTTGTCCTGCTAGAGATATTGACGGTGTAATTAGAAACAGCAACATTATTTATTATAGCACCTTTTGCACGACCAGCCAAAGAACTAATATAAACATTTTGTGTACGAGTATTTTGTGTTTCAACATCGACTGAGAAGTTGTCAAATGTAACATCTTTAACAGTGGCTTCATTTAAATATGGGAATATTGCAATATATAAATCACCTTGAGTTTGTTTATTATATTGTAATTTGAAATTTCTAATTGTGTGGCCGTTGCCATTGAATTCTCCACGATAATTATTGAATAATGGGAAATTCTCGCCATTAAAATCGATATCATTATAAAGTAAGACATTGGCAGAACCACTTACTTTTCTTAAATCGGAAATAGTGCGAACAACCGTATAATCACCTTCATAGAATTTAGCATAAACATTAACTACTGGAGATTCCTTATCTCCAGGATGTTTAAACTTAGAATCCCATAAAGTTGTTAATTCTTCATCGCTATAAAAATCTAAGAATGTGTATCCTTCAAGAGATTTAGTATAATTTCTATAATCCTCGAATTCCGCTCCTTTTTCAGTATCATAGACACCTAATGATTTAACTTCTCCAGAAACAGGATCAGTATAGCAAACATTGTATTGGAATTTGACATCTTCAGTCCAACAAGCATAAAGTGTTAAACCTTCAATACCAACTTTTTCAGTTTCGAAATCAAATGGATCTGAATATGTATAACTAGGATTATCTTCAGTACTTGTTGAATCAAGAGTTCTAGTTTTATACCAACCTGTTAAAACATATCCTAATTTTCCGACAGTGCCTGCTTGATAAGGATCGAAAAGATAAGTTCTATCCTCTTTACTTTCTAATTCATATTTATACTTAATGTATTCAGTATCTTTTTCATTGCACTGGCCACCATTTAAATAGAAATAAACTTCTGTTTCAATAGAGCCGTTATTATTTGAATTACAAGAAACTAATCCAATTGAAGCGATTAACAAAGATAATAATAAAAACTTACTTCTTTTCATTTTTCGCCTCCTTAATTTGCAGAATAATCAATAACTATATTATCGTAAGAAAAGTTATAAACTGCTTTAGCTTCTAAAGATAAATTATCTCCAAAATCAATATAAGAAAAAGTAAATGAAGTAAAATGATCATTTTCAACTTTCAATTCAAATGCAAAATCTTTAACATTAGTAAAAGAACTTTCATTAAAGAAATTAGATAAAGAATCCTGTTTAACGTTTCCTTTAAATCCATCTGAAGTTTCAGTAACATTTTCAAGATATTTATCTTCAAAAGTGAAACTTAAGAATTGCTCAGGAATAACATAACTTTTTTCAGTAGTAATTCCATAGTTATCAGTATAGTATTGTGTTTCACCAATTGTTACATAAGAAGTATTTTCAATATTGTACTTATTAGGATAAGCAATACTGAAGTTAGGATTTAATCTACTGGTTGAAGTTGAAAGACTTGTCCTGATTGAATCACCTCTTTGAATTTTGAATTCATTAGAAGTTTCATAAACTATATCATCACCATCTATCAATTTGTAATTGCTAGAGTAAGATGTGAAATTATCAGAAGTATTAATATAAATTTGTTCGAGTTTAGAATGTGGAACATTTGAAGAAGAGCTATTGTTATTATTGCAGCTAACTAACGAAATTGCCACTAAAGGGAGAAGGGCAACAATTAAAGATTTTCTCATAATGCTGCACCTCCTTTCTTTTTAGTAACAATTAAGGCAACACCAGCTGCAGATACTAAAGCAACGATAGATGCAGTTACTGCAACTGCAACATTGCCAATTTTATTTACTGCTGCAGAATTTTCAATCTTGCTATTCAATGCATCAGTATAAGCTTTAAATTGAGCTTGGAAAGCATCTAATTTAGAAGTATCAAGATATTGACGATCTTCTTGATCGATCTTATTGACATTTCTTAATATAGCAAGGTATTCATCAAGCTTAGATATACTGAACGAACCTAAATTATTGATATCATCTACCAAATAATCATAAGTCTTAGAAACTTGTTCACTCTTCAAATCATAATAAGTATTATAGGCATCTTCAAGTTTTAAAGCTAAATCAGTAACATCAGCAGATGAGTAGCCAAATTTTGTTAAATCTTGATTTAACGCATTGTAATATGTACGACCATTTAATATAGCATCCTTATCTTTCAAAGTAATATTTTCAGGTAAAGAATTAACTGTATCAATATAATTCAAAGAATTTCTATTCAATGTTTCACCAACTTCAGTTGTATTAACTTTATCGAAGTCGAAGTAAATAATATAAGGAATAGAAGAATATGTAGAAGCAACATAGTTAGATGGAACAGCAACGCTCAATCTGCTAACAGTTCCAACATATCCAACAAATTGATTGTATCCAAGTTTAATATCACCATTGAAGTTAAGATATGCTGTCAAAATTTTATAAATTTCAGAAGAGGTATCATAAGAAATACTGCTATTTAAAATTGTTGTAGTCAATTGTTCATCATAACTTAAAACTGGTAATTCATTTTGATTATCGACAACATTCATTGTTTCAAGAGCAGGGGCATTAGTAGAACGGAAAGTAACTTTATTTAAATTGTTAGATCCGCTGAATGCACCGATTCCAATTTTAACTAAAGCATTAGATAATGTCACTCTTGTAAGATTTCTGACATTGCTTACAGCATACATTTGAATGTATGTTGCATCATCTTTCATAACAAAATCAACATCAGTCTTACTAGATGGATAACAGTTAAGAGCATACTTACCATTATTCATCTTAACATATAAAACGCCATTATCAATTAAGCAATAATCATTGACTTCACTTGTAATCATGCCAAAGTTTGTGAAAGATGCTAATTTTACATTATTATAGAAAGCTGTTTCTCCTATATAAGAAATAGTACTTGGAATATCAACTGTTGTAATATCAAGTCCAGAGAAAGCTTGTTTTCCAATGTAATTAACGTTTGGCATATCAATTGTTTTAACTGCAGAAGCAGCTAAGAAAGCAAAATCACCAATTGTTTTAGCAGAAGATAAACTCAAAGAAGTTAATCCTTTAGCGGCATAGAAAGCACCTTTGCCGAAAGTTTCAACTTTACTTAAATTAATTGAAGAAAGTTTTGTAGTATTCTTAAATGCTTCGCTGCCAATATTTGTAATATTAGTAGCATTGACTGTAACAAGACTTGAATCGCCACTGAAAGCAGAATCGCCAATACTAGTTACTTTTTCGCCTAAGCTAACTGTTGTTAAAGAAGTACAATTAGCAAAGCAAGATGTTGGTAATGAAGATAAAATACTAGATAAATTAGTTACTGTTCTTAAACGTGCGCAATTTTCAAAAGCAGAATCACCAACATATGAAACATTGCTTGGAATTGTAATTTCGTTCATTCTAGAACCATAGAAAGCTTGACTACCGATAGATGTTAATTTATTGCCAAGAGTAACTCTCATATTAGAATTAGAAATAGAAGCAAAGGCATTATCGCCAATTTCCTCAACATTTTCCAAATCTATTGTTGTCAATGAGTAATCGCCACTAAAAGCACCATTGCCAACACGACCAGCAAGGAATTTAAAATTGAACGAAGATAAACTTGTACATCCAGCAAAAGAATTATCACCAACTACAACATTGCCACTTCCAACAAAACTTACTTTTGTTAAAGATGTAAGATTTCTAAAAGCATCAGTTCCTAAAGTAACATCTTGTCCAATAGTAAGAGAAACTAAGCGTGTACCTGCTAAAACATCAGCACCAACTTTAACCCCATTAGGAAGTACAAAGTCAGTAATTGATGTTCCACTAAATGCATTATCACCAATTTCTTTTAAAGTAGTAGGAAGTACAATTTCAGAAATAGAAGTATTTTTGAAAGCATTTTTCCCAATAGTTAATAATCCTTCTGGAAGTTTAACACTAGTTAAATCAGCAACTTTTTCAAAAGCGTTATTTCCAATTGTTTTTAAAGTAAGAACGTTGCTTAAATCAATTGAAGTTAAACCTTTAATTGCACTGAAAGCACCAGAAGAAATTGTTTCAAGTCCTGGGAATTCAGTAGCAAAATCAAACGAAGTTATATTGCTATTTGGAGCAACTAAATAAATAGTTTTTCCATCAGCACTAACCAAAACATTATTTGATATATTGGTTTTATAATTGATATTATCAGTAGCTACTTCAAAAGATGATACAGTGTTTGGAACAACAGAAGTACCAATCTTTTCAATGAATGTCTTACTGGCTAAAACTAATTTATCCAAATTGGTGCAACCAGAAAATACATCATCTTCTAAAGTAATATTGCTAGATGGAAGAGTGAAAGTTGTTAAGCTTAAGCAATCAGCAAAAGCTTCATTATCAAAGTATTCCACACCGCCTTTAAATGTAACTGAACTTAATGAAGTATTATTTTTGAAGGCATATTGGCCTACAAAGATTAAGTCATTTTCAACAGTGACTTTCTTTAAAGAAGTGCAATCTTCAAAGCAACCTTCTGGAATTCTATCAGTATAAATAGTGACATCTTCTAGTCCAGATCCTTTGAACATATTTTTAGAAAGTTTGGTATATTCACCAGAAGTAAATGATTTTAAAGAAGTACAATTTTCAAATGCTCCTGTACCTGCATTTCTAAGTGTCGTTATGTCAACAGTTTTTAAAGAAGTACAATTTCTAAATGCATTTTCTGCAAGAGCATAAATGTTAGAAAGATCAGCTTCCTCTAAAGCAACACAACCATCAAAGGCAGCTTTATTAATTATAGAAACAGTTCCAATATTAGCTTTCTTTAAAGAAGTACATTTTTGGAAAGCATATTGATTGATTGTTGTAATGTTTTGATTAGAAGTTGGAGTTGCATTTGGATTGACTTTAAATTCAACTTCTTGAAGATTCGAACAATTGTAGAATGCATATTTGCCAATTGTATTAACAGAATAAGGAATGATTACTTTTGTAATAAATTCATTGCCAGCAGGGATTTTATTAGCATCCCAATCGTCTTCATTGACAATAATCGACATATCTGTTGTATAAGAAGCGAAAGCATAATCAGAAATTTCAGTCAAGTTAAGTCTTTCTGGAATCTCAACAACACCATTTTCATCGCCTATACCTTTATAAGCAACTAATTTACCATTTTCAACAACAAATGGACTATTGACTACAATACGTTTACTAGCTAAGATGCTCGATTGTACGCCATCAATTGATACTCTCAATGTCAAAGTAGCAGAGCCTTCTTTGAGAGCAACAACATGGCCATCTTGATCAACTGATAAAACGTTAGGATTAGATGTTGACCAAGTTAATTCATAGCCTTGTAAATTCCATGGAGTAATTTCATAGTGCATGTAGATTTTTTCACCTGGATACATAGATATAGCACCAGTATATGAAGAAACATAGTTTGAACTGCCTGTAGTTCCAATATTAGCAGTTTGTCCCCCACGAGGGAAAGCAAACTCTGTATCAAAATATGTAAATTGAATATCTTTTAAAGTTGTAGCAGCTTTTAAAATCTTATTCGAATTACGAGTGACGATCAAACGCAATGTTGCTCTTGCAACATATCCATCTGTTGTAACAAAGCTAGCTGTAATAGTTGAAGTGCCAGCAGATAAGCAATCTACTTGACCACCTTTAATAATAGCAACTGATTCATTGCTTGAAGACCAAGCAAGTGAAGACATATATTTTTGTTTTTCAGCTTCATTCAAATTTTTAAAATTTTCAGAAGAAGAATTGATATATTGTGTTAAATCTATTGTTTCACCAACTTTTCCAGAAATTGATTGAAGAGCTAATCCTTCTGAATTAACAAAGTTAATAGAGCCTTTAGAATCAATATCTGTACCTGGAAGATTGACAAAATAGTAATTGGAATTCATTGCATAGTCTTCAACCATGATACCTATACCATTGGTTAAAGCTAAACCATTAGCACCTGAGCCATTTGCTAAGCTTGGCAAATAATCAGTGATTTCAAATCTTACAGAAGATGTAGTTCCTTTTTCTGTTCCATAAACTGGAATTGGAGTAGAAGAAAGATCAACTAAACTGCCAGCTTGTAAAATAAATGGACGAATATCCATAGCATAGTGATTATCATAAACTTCAACAGTTAAATAATAGCGATAATCTCTTAAAGAGCGATCATATTCTGATTCATATTTAACATTTTTAATAATAGGAGCTTCATTATCAGCTGTAAATTTAAATGAGAATGTATTATTTAAATTTGTATTGACGCCACCATCACCATAGTCTAATTTAGCTTCCATAGAAACTGTGTAAGTTGAATTATTCTTAAGACCTACTTCAGTAGCTAAGATATTCAATAAATCAGTAGAAGGATAGCCATTATATGCACGAATCTGATCATGATTTACATGATAATAAATCACTTCGCCTGTAGCATCATCAGTAATTTTAGTAATTACTTCTTTACCACCTCTCATCAAACCGGCATAAATTGTTGTAATACCATTGATAGATGTAGAACTTGTACTAATTGCAGCATGTTCCTCAGATGCTGGAATAGCGTCGTATCCACTAGGAATATCATAAACATAAGAACCTAATGGAATAATGTAGTTAGAGAAATATGTTCCATAAGGAGTTGTAGCATAATAATCAGCTTTAATTTTATCTTCATCATCTATTGCTTGATTATGAGCAGTAGATTCAACTTCATAGAAAGTCTTATCAAATATTGGAGCCTTTGTCCAATCGCCAAAGAAGCCAAGATATGGAGCATTTAAATCGATTTTAGCTTCGGTATTATCTTTGAGACAAGTGAAACCTTCGATATACATACCATTAGGGAATAATTCCTTAATTGATCTTTTTTCTTCAGCAGAAAGAGTTAAAGTTTGTTCTATTGTTACAACACTATTAGCAGGAACTGTAACAACATCGCCTTCTAATGTACCAACATCAGAAAGAAGTTCTACTGATTGTGAAGGATTTAACATATTTGCGTGTTCAGCAACATATCTACTATCATAAGTCGAAACAGATTCAGTCATTGTTTCATTGCTTATTGTATATGAAAGTGAGTCTGTAGAACTCATATTTACAATATTATATTTGAGTTTATAAACACCAGTTTCATTTGGATCATCACCTATTTCAAGTTTACTTCTATCAGTGCCATCAACAGTGATATATCCTTGAGTGGTTGTAGCTTCCTTTAAACTGGCTAAACCAGCGCCTTGCTTACGAGGAGAATATGGGTTTCCATATTGATCCAAAGCAATAGTTGCAGTAGACATTAAAAGTTGCATTGATAAAGCATTGACTTCTGTTGGTTTAAATTCTGGGAATTTTTGTTTAACGTATTGACGAATTAAAACAATAGCACCACACATGTTAGGTGAAGCCATAGAAGTACCACTTAATGTATTGTATTTGTTTCCTGGAATAGCTGAAAGAATATTACCACCATGGGCAGTAATTTCTGGTTTTAATTTTAAATCAGGAGTTGGACCCCAGCTAGAGAAATTTGACATGAATGGTCCAGCTTGTTGTTCGCGGCTAAATGTTAAAGAACCACTAGATTTTTTAGCTAAAACTTCACCATCATCTTGGCTGATTGAACAGAAAGGAATAGCTAAATTGTTACCAGCAGACATTGAGATTTCACCGGAAACATTATTATATAAGATTGCACCTATTGCGCCATGTTCAGCCGCAATACGGGCTTTATCTTCAAATGAATTAGTACCACGACGAACAAGAGCTATTTTTCCTTTAACATCAATAGTAGAGTAATTAATATTTAAACCAGCACCTGGAACAGTAACATATTCTATTGTTTTTGAACCAGTTTGTGGAAGATCTAACATATCTGCAAAATTATAAGCAACACCTGTAGAATTATTAGATTCAATATAATAGAAAACATAGCCTTCATCGGAAACGATATAATTGGATTTTACACCACTAATAGATGCTACAGATAAAGCACCTTCATAAGTAGATGGAGATCCAACAGTACCTGCATCAGGAGTTGTAACTTTATTAGTATTGCCGCCTGCAGTATTAAAACCCGCTGAATAAGAGTTACTTGCAGCAACAACCAATGAAATTCCAGCTTTTTCAATAGAATCATAAACTTTATTTAAATAGTCTTCATCAGTTGGACGTGTAAAACCGCAACTAGTACCTAAAGACATATTAATAGCATCAACACCAAGCAAAACAGAATCTTCAAGTCCAGCTAAAATATCATCAGTATTAGCACCTTCTTTAAAGTCTGAGAAAACTTTCATCAAAACTAATTGCGCATTTGTTGCAACACCGGTAATAGTATCATCTTTACCAGCAATAATACCACCAACGTGGGTACCATGTTCAGAAGAAAGAGGATCGACAACAGGATCATGATCAGCATAGTCATATGCAAATGGAATTTTACCATTAATATATACATCAGAAGCTTTTAATCCTGGAGTAAGTTGTGCAGCTACACTTTCATCAATAACTTTTTCAATATCACTTCTTTTAAATAATTGTGTATCTTCTGCAGGAATATTTTGGAAAACTGAGTGATGAGTATCAAAACCAGAGTCCAAAATAGCAACTACAGTATTAGATCCATCAAATGGAACATCAGATGAATTGAAAATACCTGTATCATAAACATCTACAACATTTGTTGTAACATCTTGTTTATTACCGGATACTGTTTGAGGTAAAGCATAAGCTTCACTAACAGAAACATCGTAAACATTTTTAGTCTTTTCGATATTTGTTACTGTACCATAAGTAGTTTCAACACCAAAGCCATTCAATAAAGTAGTATATTGATGAGTTACTCCTTCAATCAAATGTTGATCTTGAAGTCTTTTTATTAAAGACTTTTGTTCAGAAATTAAAGAATTAGAATATTTAATGCCCTCTTCTGAACTCGCAAAGTCTGTCAAAGAATCATATTCATCTTTTTTACTGTTTTCATAAAGATCTGACAACGATTCTTTTTCCATAGTAATAATAAGATGAACTTTATCTTCACTTTGCAAACCACTAATGGTTGAAACATAATTAGAATTAAAGTACTTTTCATTCTCTGTCAAAGAAGCAATTAAATCTAATTGTTCTGCATTAAGATTTTGTTGACCATCACCAGTATCTTTATTTCCATTTGAAGAAACAATACCAGCGCAACTAGACAAAAAGCCTAATGAAACTACACCAAAAGCGGTTAACAGTTGTTTAAATTTTCTCATATATTGTTACACGCCTCCATACAAACAAAAATCATAAAATTTATGACTAATAGAAAGTATAGCTTAATAAATTCAATAAGTAAAGTAAAAAAATTTCAAAATAAATTAAAAAAAGCCTATTTTTTTAATTTTAAGCAATTGCGAAATATGTAACCGCATACATTATAAAAATATAATCTTTTATTAAAAAACAAATAAAATTTCTTATATATTAAAGCGTTATACATGCATATACTTTTTTAATATAAATTGTACAAAAAAACTGCCGCAAAAGCAGCAGTTTTATTTTGTAAGTTTAAACTATTTAATGATAGTTGTAACTGTACCGGCACCAACAGTACGTCCACCTTCACGGATGGAGAACTTTGTTCCGTTTTCAATAGCAACTGGGTGAATGAGTTCAACTGTAAATTCAGTATTATCACCTGGCATGACCATATCTGTACCTTCTGGTAATGTGATAACACCAGTAATATCAGTAGTACGGAAATAGAATTGTGGACGATAGTTTGTAACGAAAGCTGTGTGACGACCACCTTCTTCTTTAGTAAGAATATAAGCTTGAGCTTTGAAGGTTGTGTGTGGAGTAACAGAGCCTGGTTTGCAAAGAACTTGACCACGGACGACATCATCACGGTTGACACCTCTTAAAAGGACACCAACGTTATCACCTGCAGCGCAGTAGTCAAGAGTCTTACGGAACATTTCCATAGATGTAACGACAGCTGTTCTTGTAGGTTTAATACCAACAATTTCAACTGTTTCGTTAGCATGTAATTCACCACGTTCAACACGGCCAGTAACAACTGTACCACGTCCAGTGATTGTTAAAACATCTTCAACAGCGAGAAGGAATGGTTTATCAATATCACGTGCTGGATCAGGAATGTAAGTATCAACAGCATCCATAAGTTCCATGATATGTTTAGCTTCTTCTGGATCACCATCAAGAGCTTTACGAGCAGAACCACGAATGACTGGGACTTCATCGCCTGGGAAGCCATAAGAGTTCAATAAGTCACGAACGTCAGCTTCGACGAGGTCGATTAATTCTGGATCATCAACGAGATCAGTTTTGTTTAAGAAAACAACGATATAAGGAACACCAACTTGACGTGCAAGTAAGATGTGTTCACGTGTTTGTGGCATAACGCCATCAGTAGCTGCGACAACGAGAATTGCACCATCCATTTGAGCAGCACCGGTGATCATGTTCTTAACATAGTCAGCGTGTCCCGGGCAGTCGACGTGAGCATAGTGTCTCTTGTCTGTTTGATATTCGATGTGAGCGGTGTTAATCGTGATACCACGAGCTTTTTCTTCCGGTGCACTATCGATTTGATCGTATGCCATTTCCTTAGCATCGCCTTTAGCAGCGAGAACTTTGGTAATAGCAGCGGTCAATGTAGTTTTACCATGGTCGACGTGACCGATGGTACCAATGTTGACATGTACTTTACTTCTGTCAAATTTTTCTTTTGCCATAGTTATTTATCCTCCCTATAGATACTATTAAATAGTATAGCAAATCAAGCGAAAAATCAAGATGTTATGAATTTCTCTTGCGAACAATTTCATCCGCAACAGATTTAGGAACTTCTTGATAGTGATCAAATGTCATAGTATAAATACCACGACCTTGAGTCATAGAACGAAGATCGGTAATATATCCGAACATATTACCAAGTGGAATGTAGGCGGTAATGACTTGAGCATTTCCGTGCATTTCCATACCATCAACGAGACCACGTCTAGAAGAGACATCTCCTAAGACAGTTCCGAGATAGTCAGCTGGAGTTGTAATTTCAGCTTTAACAATTGGTTCAAGTAAACATGGTGAGCACTTATTAGCAGCTTCTTTAAGAGCTAAAGCAGCAGCCATTTTATAAGCGGCTTCAGATGAGTCGACATCGTGGTAAGAACCATCGAATAATGTAGCTTTAATATCGATAATTGGATAACCAGCGATAAGACCACGGTTTAAAGATTCTTTCAATCCATCAGCTGTTGGTTTGATATATTCTCTAGGAACAACACCACCAACAATAGCGTCGACAAATTCGAATCCTTTGCCTGGGTTAGGTTCAAAACGAACCCAAACGTGACCATATTGACCATGACCACCAGATTGTTTAATGTAACGTCCTTCACATTCACCAGTTTTCTTAATTGTTTCACGATAAGCAACTTGTGGAGCACCAACATTACATTTAACACCGAAGTCATCTCTCAAACGAGTAACATTAACATCAAGTTGTAATTCACCAACACCGGCAATAATATTTTGACCAGTTTCAGCATCTGTATAGAAGCGGAATGTTGGATCTTCTTCTTGAAGTTTTAATAAAGCAGCTGTCATTTTGTCTTGATCAGCTTTTGAAGCAGGTTCAATAGCTTCAGAAATAACTGGTTCAGAGAAAACGATTGTTTCAAGAGAAAGAATACGAGATTCATCGCAAAGTGTATCACCTGTGCCAGTAACTTTTAAACCGACAGCAGCACCGATTTCACCAGCAGAGATAGAATCAACATCTTGTCTCTTATCAGCATGCATTAAGACCAAACGAGAGAATCTCTCTTTGGTTGCTTTATTTGTATTATAGACATATGTACCGGTTTTTGCGATACCTGAATATGCTCTAAAGAAGCATAAACGGCCAACAAATGGATCGGTCATAATCTTAAAGGCTAAGCCGCAGAAAGGAGCATCATCAGTTGCTTCAACTTTAACGACATTTCCTTTTTCATCAGTACCTTCAGTTGCAGGAACATCAACTGGAGAAGGTAAATAGTCGATTACACCATCGAGGAGTAAACGAACACCTTTATTCTTATAGGCAGAACCGCAGAAAACAGGGAAGAATTCACCTGTAATAGTACCAGCACGAATAGCTTTCTTGATTTGTTCAACTGTAGGTTCTTCGCCGCCTAAAACTGCCATCATTATATCTTCATCAAAGTTTGCGAGATTATTGAGCATTAATTGACGATATTCGTTAGCTTTATCAACATAATCAGCAGGGATTTCTTCAATAGTAGGTTCCTTTGTGGAATCTTGCATATTGTACATAATTGCGCGCATTGTAACTAAATCAATGACACCGCGAAGATTGCTTTCAAGACCTATTGGATATTCAATAGCACAACCATTTGCACCAAGCTTTTCTTTAATTGAACGGACAGACATCTCATAGTCAGCACCGATAGCATCAAGCTTATTAACAAAGACAACTCTTGGAATCTTATATTTTGAAGCTTGTCTCCAAACAGTTTCAGTTTGTGGTTCAACACCGTTCTTACCATCAAGAACAGTAACTGCACCATCAAGAACACGTAAAGAACGTTCAACTTCAGCTGTAAAGTCAACGTGTCCCGGGGTATCAATAATATTGATACGATAGCCTTTCCAGAAGCATGTTGTTGCAGCAGATTGAATTGTAATACCGCGGTCTTGTTCTTGTTTCATGAAGTCCATGGTAGCAGAACCATCATGGGTTTCACCAATTTTATAGTTTTCGCCTGTAAAATAGAGAATACGTTCTGTAGTTGTTGTCTTACCAGCATCGATGTGAGCCATGATACCGATATTACGGGTTTTTTCAAGCGGATATTGACGTGGCATATACTACTCCTCCTATATTACCAACGATAGTGTGCATATGCTTTATTAGCTTCAGCACTCTTATGAGTATCTTCTCTCTTCTTAACTGAAGCACCGGTGCCATTAGCAGCATCGATAATTTCGCCAGCTAAGCGATCTTCCATACTCTTTTCGTTTCTTAAACGGCTATAATTAACTAACCATCTAAGTCCTAAAGTAACACGACGTTCTGCAGAAACTTCAACAGGAACTTGATAGTTGCTTGCACCAACACGACGAGCCTTTAATTCGAGTTCAGGCATGATATTGCCTAAAGCTAATTCGAAAACTTCAAGTGCTGGTTTGCCAGTTTTGGCTTCAATCTTATTAAAAGCATTATATAAAATGGTTTGAGCTGTTGCTTTTTTACCATCTAACATAATCTTATTGATTAAGCGAGTGACTAATTTTGAATTATAAATTGGATCAGGTAAAACATCACGTTTGCTGATACTTCCATTCTTACGTGGCATTATTCATTCCCTCCCATTACTTAGCATCGCGTTTTGCGCCGTATAAGGAACGACCTTGTTTACGACCTTGAACGCCGAAGCATTCCGCAGCACCGCGGATGATGTGATAACGAACACCTGGTAAATCCTTGACACGTCCACCACGGATTAAAACTACTTTGTGTTCTTGCAAGTTGTGGCCAATACCACCGATATAAGCTGTGACTTCATAACCATTAGAAAGTCTAACACGAGCATATTTACGTAAAGCGGAGTTAGGTTTCTTAGGGGTCATTGTACCGACACGGGTGCAGACACCACGTTTTTGTGGGGCAGCTTGGTTTCTCTCACGCTTATTTAAAGAGTCCCAACGTTTACCTAAAGCAGGAGCCTTAGATTTTTCTACACCTTGTTTACGTCCTTGACGGACGAGTTGATTAATTGTAGGCATTTTTTCTCCTTCCGTACTTCTTAATGCACACTAGTCCAGGTGTTTATTCATGTTCCCACAAAAATAAAGGCCTGGAAGGCTGTACGTGCTATATGATAATATTATTTTTCTACTTTGTCAATAATATTCAAAATATTTTTCAACAAAAAAACTAGCGCTTTTCGGCTGCTAGTTAAAATAATTTATTTATCAAATTTTTTTATTTCTTCTTCTTTTTCGGCAATACGTTTTGCTTGTTCAGCATTTCTTTTTTTATAAAGGACACCAATAGTAATAAGAAGAGCTATTAATCCAAGTCCAAGTATTATATCAGCAATAATAAATCCAATCATTTTGCTTCCTCCATACTAATTTTAATTGTACCGCTTTGTTTATAATAGCCAAGATCAATTTGTTTTTTAGCTTCAGCTAAGCTGTTTTCATCTTTAACTTCAATTTTAATTGATTTCAATTTTAAAGGTTCGACATCTTTGCTAATCTTTAATTTTCCAAGACTTGATTTAACAATTAATTTTCCTTCTTGAATTAAAACTTTGCAAATTGTCTTTCTTTGACCATATGTGATTGTTTGATAATATTTCCTATCAAAGATATTAACATTTTCATATTTCTTGGCGTATTTTTGTAGTTCAGTAAGGTATCCACGCGATTCTTCACTAAGATCATTTAAAGATTCTTCAAAAGTTTTTGTTTCTACCTTTGCTAACTTAATTGCGACAACATCTTCATCGTTTTCTTCAACTGGTTGAACGTTTTTCATCTTTTCCTTGTTGATTTCGTTCTCCAAATTGAGCATTCTAATCTTATAATCTTTTTCTTCTTCGTTTTTGCTTTTTAAGAAAGCAAAAAGATATATTCCAGCAAAGCAGCAAGATAAGAATAAGAATGCAGTGATGAAAATAAAAATAACTAATAAAGGCGTATCCATGATTAATTTACCTCCGCTTTATTATTTCAAAAATCATTTTACTGATTTATGAAAACACCTTAATTTAACCATTTCTGGTTCCTTTGAAATTTTTTAAATTTCAAATTATACAAATATCACTTTGTACCAAGATTATTTTAGCAAATAATTTTATTTGAGCAACTATATTCATACATTTTTCTAAAAATAGTTACTTTTTTTAGAAAAAAGAGAAACTTTTAAACGTAAGCTTCTAAAAAATTGTTTCTAATAAAATCAAATACTTTGCCAAAACTTTTGATTTTATTATTACAATCACCATAAGAAATGCATTTTCTCTTAAAAATATGTCTTTTTTATGGTGAAAGGCTTTTTTCGTAAAAGTTTTATTAAAAAGTAAACGATTTGAACCTTTTACATGAAAATTATACAACACACATCTTATAAAATCTAATTTTTTCGACATTTTTTTGCATTTTTTTAGTCTAAAAAAATAATTCGAGAAGCAATAATGAAATAATCAATGTTGGAATTGAGGCAATTGAGCCATATTTAACAAAATTTGCAAAATTTATTTTTATATCAAATCGTTTTAAAATCGACATCCACATAATACCAGCTAAAGCACCAATAGGTGTAAAATAAGCACCAATATTAGATCCAATAATCGCTGCATATATTCCTTTTAAATAATTAACTTGAGAGAAATTAGAAGAATTCAAAATCGAACTAAATAAAACACTCATAGGAATATTATTAATCAAATTAGCAGATATAAAACTAGAAAAGCCTACTGAAAAAATCACATCAAATTTATTTAGAAATAACGCTATTTTATCTGTAACACCAATGTATTCTAAAGACAAGGCAATAACAAACATTGATAAGACAAATGGAATCAAAGAAAAAGGCAACCTTTTTATAGTTTGCAGCACAACAATTTCGCTATTTTTTCTTATAATTTTATAAATACTATCGCATAATATCAAAGATATACATAAAGAAAATGTAATAATCCACATTTCAATATTAAGATAAGAACTTATGGATAAAAGAATTAAACATATAAATAAATGTATTAATCCTATAATAATTTGTGCCTTATCTAAAGTTATATTTTCATATTCTACTTTTTCTATTGGCTTTTTCAATTCTTTATAAAAAATAATAATTATAATTAATAAAGAAACTATACCTCCGCCAAAAGTAGGTAAAAACATAACACCTATATATGTGAAAAAATCTATTCCCGCAGAAGAAGCTAAATAAATATTAGTAGGATTTCCTATAATTAAAAACATACTCCAAGTATTTGCAGCAAAAAACTCTCCGAATAAATAAGGTAAAGGATTTATCTTAGCTTTTTTACAAAAACAACAAATAAATGGCGTGAAGGTTAAAATAATAATATCATTAGAGGTAAAAATAGTTAATATAGCAATCATCGAATAAAGAATTAAAAAAAGAGTTATCTGTTTTTTTATTTTTTTCTTTAATGCTATATTCGCTAGATACTTAAAGAAACCTAATTCATCTAAAAAGACTGATAAAAAAGTCATGCTGATAAAAAGAACTAATATCTTCAAAGGATTGATAGCAGTATTTGATATCAAACGACTTCCAACATAATCCAACGGAACAAATTGAAAAATCAAAAGTATCAAAGCACCTATTAAAGAAATAATCCAATAGGTTCCTAGTGAAAACTTTTTTATTTTCACTTCTGGTTTAAACATAACTGATAAACAAACCAATATCGCAGTAACTACACAAATACAAATTATAATAATCATTTTTAAAACAAAATCATTTTATATCTTTTTTTAATTTATAAATACACTTTTTTATAAAAATTAACTCCTTTATTCATTTCTGCAATAAAAAAAGGTATAATTCAAATAACATAATAGGAGGAAAAAGTATGATCAAACTTGTTGTATTTGATTTAGATAATACTCTTGCTCCGATGTATAGTCCAATGAAAGAAAATACTTTGGCTAGTTTAAAAGATTTATCAAAAAAAGTTCATCTTGCTGTTGCATCCGGAAAAACTCCTTTTTATCTAGCTGGCTTTTTTCGTCAAGCCGGAATTAAAGATATAAAACTAATAGGAGAAAATGGAGCGGTAACTTATCTAAATAGTGATCTTCCATGCGAAGTTATCTATGCTCGTGTATCTCAAAAATATCTTGAAAATAGAGAAAAAATATTTTCTGACATTAAAAAATTACTCAGCAACAAAATTTGCTTTCAACCAAATGAAATTGCATTATCGTTTTTTTATAAAGGAAAAAAAGATAAAGAAAAAATTGAAAATTATTTAAAATCTCAAAACTATAATGACATTGATATCTATTATTTTGATAAATCAGTAGATATATGTCCAAAAAATGTTAACAAAGCTTATGGAATAAATCGCCTTGCAAAAAAAATGGAAATTGAACCAAATGAAATTATTATTGTCGGTGATAGCGAAAATGATATTTCTATGGCAAAATTCACACCTTATTCAATTGGAATAGGAAATTTAAAAGAAAACGTTAGATACAACGTAAAAGATATTAATAGTGCATTACATTTATTAAACATTATGGGAGATGAAATAGGATGGAAATTATAGGAAATGTACTTTATGGCCAATCCGGCGGTCCAACAAGTGTCATAAATTCTTCTGCTTTTGGACTTATAGAAGAAGCATATAAATTAGGTATAAAAAAAGTATATGCCGCTAGATATGGTATTGATGGAATAATAAACGATGATTTAATAGATTTATCTATCTTTTCAGAAAATGAATTAAAAGAACTCAAAACTATTCCTGGTGCATCATTTGGATCAGTAAGATACAAACTTCCAGAGTATGAAAAAGATTGTTCACCATTTGAAGAAATATTAAAAACTTTTAAAAAATATAACATCCGTTATTTCTTTTATAATGGTGGTAACGATTCCATGGATACTTGTTATAAAATTGATAGATTCCTTAAAACTATTAATTATCAATGTTATGTTATTGGAATTCCAAAAACTATCGATAATGATTTAGTTGAAATCGATCATACTCCAGGTTATGGAAGTGCAGCTAAATATGTAAAAGATACAGTTGAAGAAATTGTATCTGATAATCTTTCTTATAGAAATGCAAAAGTAAATATAATAGAAATAATGGGAAGAAGCGCTGGATGGTTAGCAGCTTCAAGTGCATTAGCTCATTTATCAGGATTAGGTCCTGATTTAATTTATCTTCCTGAAACCACTTTTTATATCGATGATTTTATAAAAAATGTAAAAAATATATACGATAAAAACAAAAGAATAAATATCGTTGTAAGTGAAGGAATTAAAGATAAAAATAATAATTTTATATCAGCCAGTCAAAAACAAGATATATTTGGTCATAACAATTTAGGTGGAGTCGGACAATATTTGCTTGGATATGTAGAAGAAAAATTGCATCTTTCAGGAAGAGCAATAGAATTATCAATTCCACAAAGAGCAGCTATTCATGATATTTCAAAAGTAGATCAAAAAGAAGCTATATTATGTGGAAGATATGCGATAAGAAAAGCGATAAATGAAACATCAGGAGTAATGATAAGCATGAAAAGAAGTTCTAATGATAGATATAAAATATCTTATGTCACTTCTTCTCTTGAAAAAGTTGCTAATGGTGTAAAACTTGTACCAAGCTTTATGATCGATGAAAAAAATCATCAAATGACAAAAGAATTTTTTACATATATCTGTCCTATTGTTGGAGCAGAAAATAAAGTTCATTTAAAAATAAATAGTAAAATTCTAAAAAAATAAAAGCATATCAATTGCTGTGTAAAAATATAATTGCTATATTTTTTATAGAAAGAAAAATGCTTTCAAAAAGGAGAAAATATGAAATTTTACACATCAAAAGAAAATAGATTAACATTCGTAGTCTCAAATAACGAATTAAAAGATGAAAATTTAATAGAATTAACTGCTAATACTCAAGAAGCCGCATTAGAAAAACATCTTCCTGTTGTCAATATTATCGGTAATAAAATTGAAATCACTGTAGGATCTATTCTTCATCCAATGACAGAAGCACATTTAATAGGTGCCATAGTTTTAGTCACGACAAATAAAGTTTATATAACTAACTTAAAATCTACAGATAAACCTCTAACTAATTTTATTTTAGAAGATGGTGAAAAGCCAATTGAAGTTTACGAATACTGCAATCTTCATGGACTTTGGAAAGTTTCTATTTAAAAATTTCTTTTAGTATTAATTAAATTATATGAGGAATAGTATTAAATACAATATTATTCCTTTTTTGTTTTAACCATTTATTGATTTAATAAAATCTATAACATCTAATAAAGAAGAAAAAATCTCCACTTTGTCCAAAAATTGTGAATCGATATTGACTAAATCTGGAATCATAACTGTGTTAAATCCACCATTAATAGCAGCTTCGATTCCAGAATTCGCATCTTCAACAACAAGACAATTTTCTACAGGAACATTTAATACTTTGCTTGCTTTTAAAAATATATCTGGATTTGGTTTTCCTTTTTCTACCATATCTCCTGTTATCAAAACATCAAATTTATCAAACAAATCACTATAATTTCTATATTCATCTATTATTTTGGAATATGTTGAAGTACATATAGCCTTTTTTATATTTTCATTATTCAAATAATCAATAATTTCTTTAGTTCCTTTTTTTAATATTAAGCCTTTTTCTTTTAATTCATCAAATATCATCTGTCGTCTTTTCTTACGAAAATATTCTGTTGGAACATTCTCTCCATATTTACTTCGCATAAAAGCATCTGAATTAGATCTTGCTAACCCCAAAGTTTTTTTAGCATCCTCATATGAAATATCATAGCCAAATTCTTTTCCGCCTTCGACCTTAGAAAGAATAGTAAAACGTTCTGTATCTATCAACGTTCCATCTAAATCAAATAAAACAGCTTCTATTTTTTTCATATATAAAATTTTATCAACTTAAAAATTTTACTTCAATAAAAAATGGTGCAAACCATTTTAAGTTTAAACACCATCTTTAATACGATAAACTAATACTTTGAATTAACTCTCATAGCATTTAATATAGCGATAACTGCTACACCAACATCACCAAAAACAGCAATCCACATATTAGTAATACCAAAAGCTGATAATATAAGAATTAACACTTTAATAGCTAAAGAGAAAATAATATTTTCGTAAGCAATTCTCATAGTTTTCTTAGATATTTTTTTAGCGATAATCAAATCCTTTAAATCATCATGCATGAGAACCATATCAGCAGCTTCAATTGCCGCATCACTTCCTACCCCGCCCATAGCGATACCTATATCGGATCTCATTAAACTTGGAGCATCATTAATTCCATCTCCAACAAAGCAAATGACATCTTCTTTCTTCTTTTCTTTGAAAATTTTATCTATTTCTTCAACTTTATTTTGAGGTAGTAAAGAAGCTTTATAATCTGTTAACTTCAAACTTTCTGCAACACTTTCAGCAATTTTTTCATTATCACCGGTGAGCATAATTGTTTTCCCACCATTTTTACTAAGACTTTCGATAGTTTTTTTCGCACCATCTTTTATTTCATCAGCTATGATAATTGATCCAAAAAATTTATCATTTTTAGCCACATAAACAACAGTGCCAACTTCTTCATTTTTAATAAAGTTGATATTATTATTTTCCATTAATTTTTCATTACCGCAGTATATCTTTTCACCATTTTTTTCAGCGATAATTCCTTCACCGGCAACATTAGTCAATACATAGTCCTTTTCAAAATCTTTACCATAAGAATTGATAATTGATAATGCGATAGGGTGATTAGAATTGCATTCAGCTATACTTGCCAAATGTAAAATTTCATCTTTTTTCTCTATTGGATAAACGTTCTTAATAGCAAAGTTTCCTTTTGTTAAAGTTCCCGTCTTATCAAAAATAAATGTATTTGCTTTATTAAATTTTTCCAAATAGTTTGTTCCCTTAATTAGAATACCATATTTAGATGCAGCACCAATTCCAGCAAAAAATGATAGTGGAATAGAAATAACTAAAGCACAAGGACAAGATACAACTAAGAAACTTAGCGCTCTATAAATCCATACTGACCATTCACCAGTAATTAAACTAGGAATAATAGCTAATAATACTGCTAAACCAACAACGATAGGAGTATAAAAACGAGCAAATTTAGTAATGAAATTTTCTGCCTTAGATTTTTGTGAAGTTGCATTTTCAACTAATTCAAGAATTTTTGAAACAGTAGAATCATAAAATTCTTTTTCTACTTTAATTTCTAACTGTGAAGTTAAATTAATTGTACCGCTGATGGCTTCATCTCCTTCTAAGACTTCTTTTGGTAGAGATTCACCAGTTAGCGCTTTAGTATCTAATGTTGATGCACCTTTAATTATTTTTCCATCAAGAGGTATTTTTTCACCAGGATTTACTACTATGATATCATCTATTTTTACTTCTTCTGGATCAACTTCTTCAACTCCATTTTCTGTTTTTAAATTTGCATAATCTGGACGAATATCCATTAAAGAAGTAATAGATTTTCTCGATTTTCCAGTAGCATAACTTTGGAAAAATTCGCCTACTTGATAAAATAGTAAAACTGCACAAGCTTCATCAAAACCTTCGATATCCAAATGATTTACGCCGCGATATATTGCCAATCCAAAAGCTCCAAAAGTTGCAACAACCATCAGGAAATTTTCATCGAGAAATTCTCCGTGAAAAATATTAGCAAATGCTTTATATATAACATCATATCCAATTGTAATATATACAATTAAATATAAAGCAAAAGGGAAAAGCCAATTTAAATTACCATTAAAAACTGTATCTAGTTTAACAATTTTGTCAGTTATAAAAATCGCAAAAAATAATATTAAACTGGCAATAATTCTAATTAATTTTTTCTTATCACGTTTAGACATAAAATTAATTACTTTCTTATAATTCGGCAATCAGGTTCAATTTTTTTACAAATTTTAACAGCTTCATCCACAATGCTTTCAAATTTTTCATCATCAGCAACTAGTGTTAACTTTTGGGTTAAAAAATTAACATTAACCTCTTGAACACCATCAATTTTAGAAATAGCATGTTCCATTTTTCCTGCACATACTGCACACTCTAAGTCTTCTAATCTGTAAATTTTTTTCATATGTACCTCCAAACTTACCAAATTTGAATAATTCATTAATTGAACACATGTTCATATAATGTTCAAATAAAATAGGATTTTAACCTATTTTCCTTCATTAACATGAGTTAAACCATATTCCATAATTTTTGAAACATGATCATCATCAATAGAATAAAGAACTTCTTTTCCCATTTTAATTCCTTTGACTAATTTACTAGATCTAAGAACTCTTAATTGATGAGATACAGCAGAAGATGACATATTAAGTATATCTGCAATCTCATAAACATAAAGGCTTTTCACTTGTAAACAGCTGAGAATCTTTGCTCTAGTTGAATCGCCAAACATTTTGAACAAATTAGCTAAAGCATCAATGGTATTTTCATCAGGAATCTTATTTTTAATAATCTCAGAATTTATTGCTTGTTGTTCTTCCATCGTTCCTCACATTTGAACATTTATTCATATGTTCTTTTATATTGTATTTCACTTATATTTTTTTGTCAATACTTTTTCTTTTCTTAAACTTTTTTCAATATACAATTTTCAAAATATTTTTCATATTTTTTACAAAAAAATTATTTTAATCTAGATATAAAAAATGTATAATGTCAATATAATATGTAAGCGGTTACAATAGGAGGAAAATATGACTTACACACCGGATAAAATTAGAAATATTGCTATCGTTGGACACCAGGGCAGTGGAAAAACCAGTTTGGTTGAATCTTTAGCGTATAAATCTCAACTGATTAAAATCAAAGGAACAATAGAAAATAAAAATACCATTTCTGATTATCTTCCAGATGAAAAGAAAAAGCAGTCTTCTTTATCATCTTCAATTATTCCACTTACTTATAATGGTTATAAATTGAATTTAATTGATATACCTGGCAATGATGACTTTATTTTTGAAACAATAGGCATTACTAGGCTAGTAAAAGGAGCAATCTTAGTTATCGATGCCTCTAAAGGAGTTTTAGTCAACACTATAAAAAGTTTTAATCTGTTAAAAAAGCGTGGTGTTCCTATTTTTATATATGTTAATAAAATGGATAAAGAGAATATAAAATTTACCAACTTATTAACAGAAATAGAAGAAAAATTAGGTGGGAAAAAGTGCGTTCCATTTTCCTATCCTATCGGCAAACAAGATTCATTTGATGGTTTTGTCAATATTATCGACCTTAAAGCAAGAAAATATAACGGAAAAGAATGCGTTGATGATGTCATTTATGATGATAAAAAACAAATTGTTTTCGAACTTCATAATAGATTATGTGAAGCTGTCGCAACAACTAATGATGAAATGTTAGAAAAGTTCTTTTCCGGAGAACCATTATCAAATGAAGAAATCAAATCAGGATTGCGCCAAGGTGTTTTAAATGGAGAATTATATCCAGTTATCGTCGGTTCTGCTTTAAAAGATATAGGCATCAATACATTGCTTGAAATGATGGTCGATTACTTACCTTCTCCTACTGATTTAAAACCTATTTCTGCTTTTGATGAAAATGGAAAAGAAATAACTATTAAAACAGAAATAAATGCTCCTATGAGTTTACAAGTGTTTAAAAACACATATAATCAATATCAAGGTCTTATCAGTATATTCAAAGTTCAATCTGGAAAAATTAAAGTTGGGGATGAAATATATTGTCCTAACAACAAAAAATTCTATCGTATTAATTTTTTATTTTCTGTTGAAGGTGAAAAATTATTACCAATTGATGAAGCAACTGCTGGTGATATCGCAGCAACAAATAGATTAGAAGAAATTAAATTATCATATACGTTATGCGATAAAGATTACCATATTAGATTTAAAACTGTTTCTTATCCTACATCTACTTATTTCAAAGTTATAGTTCCTGATACAAAAAAAGATTCTGATAAATTATTCCCTAGCGTTGAAAAAATAATGCTTGAAAATCCGACAATTTCATTAAGAAAAGATGAAGCTACTAATCAAATTCTATTTGGGGGTCTTTCAACAACACATTTAAATTACATGTTCTCTCGATTAGAAAATGAATATCAAATAAAATTCAAAGTTGAACAACCAAAAATTTCTTATCGTGAAACTATAACCACTACAGCCGAGAGTGAAGGAAGATATGTTAAACAATCTGGCGGAAGCGGATATTATGGAATTGTCAATATGGAATTTTCTCCAAGCGATCACACCGAATTTATTTCAACAGTATTTGGAGGACATATTGATAAAGGATATTTCCCTGCAGTTGAAAAAGGTTTCTTAGAAGCATTAAAAGAAGGCGGACTAATCAAAGCCCCTGTAATTAATGTTAAAGCAAATTTAAAAGACGGAAAACAACATTCAGTAGATAGTAACGAAATAGCCTTTAAAAATGCTGCTATACTAGCATTCAAAGAAGCATATAAAAAATGTAACCCTATAATACTTGAACCATATGATAAAATTATAGTCATTGTACCTAGTGAATATCTTGGAGCAATATTAAGTGATTTAACAAAAAGAAGAGCAAGAATTTTATCAACCGATGAAGATGAAGGAGTTAATTTAAAGGTTACAGCGATTGTTCCAGAGTCTGAAATTCTTGAATATTCAAATGAAATCAAATCTTTAAGTAAATCTACTGCTTTCTTCAATTTGAGTTTCTACGATTACGAACAAGTACCAGAATTAATTTCTAATAAAATCTTAGCTACTTACAACAATGAAAAGAAATAGTAAAAATCTCTGCAATAGCAGAGATTTTTAAATTTTTCTTAACTAAATTTGTATTGACAATATTTGAATGTTATAATTTTTTTATAAAGCTTAAGGAGCCCCCTTCAATGAAAAATCCTGATGATATAATCTCTACTACAGACGACTTATTCTTTTCAGCTCGAAATTATTATAATCATGGAAAGATAGAAGATTGTTACAAAATTATTAATAAACTTGCTTATGAAAATAATCCCCGTGCATTATTCATAAAAGGAATTATGATTTTAAATAAATGCATATCTTCAAATGATGATAGTGAAAAATATATCTATCTAGCAGCAAAATATGATTATCCACTTGCTTTCTCATTACTTATACTTAATAAAATAAGTAATTCTGATTTTGGTAATGCAATAAATTTTTATAAAGAAAATAATAGAATTGATGAGCCATTATTCAAATTATTTTACGCAATGGCGCTATTAAATATTGGAGAAAAACATCCATATTACGATATGGCATATGATATTTTGCAAAACATAAAACCAGAGATACAAAAAATAAAAGATAAAACCATTGAAAACTATTCACTTTATGAAGAATTCAATCTTTATAATAAAAACTTCTATTTAAATTTAGATGAAATATTGGCTGCTTATCATTGTGACTTCATGCTCTTTTATTATGTTCTTCCACAAAAAGCTACAAAGGATTTATATTTATCTAATGCTGATTCAGCAAATAAATATATCAGCACTCCGCGAAGTAAATTCTACTATTTAAAAATATTGCTCTTAACTAGAATGAAAAATTATTTTAATCTAGGAATAGAAGAAAACATCAATAAAGAAATAGAAGAGTTTAAAATTGCCTTTAAAAACTTAAAAGAACACGAAAGAAATTATTATAAAGCAACATATAATCAAATGCTTGAAATATTTAGTAGCGCTCCATATAAAATAAATGAATAAAAGTTAAATATTTATTAAACATGATGTTTCATAAAAGCTGAAATGATTGCTTTTGTAAAACATCGTGTTTTATTTTTCAAAAAATAAATTTTATTGAACAAAACACATAGTTTTATTCATTATTTTAATTGAAAAGAAAAACAAAAATACGTATAATATACATGTTTTGTGGGGTATTTATTTTGATTCTTTCTTATAAAAGTGGCACTATTTTTTCAAAATATAATTATCAAAATAAAGAAATTGTAAAAGATGTGTCTTTTAAGATTGCTGAATCCTCTTCTTTAGCCATAATAGGAGAAACTGGATCAGGCAAAACAATTATTGCTAACTCAATAATGAATTTGTTACCACCAGATATCAAATCGACTAATAATGAAATAATATTTGAAAATAAGAATATAACCAATTACAAAAAAATAAAAAAACTACTCGGTAGCAAAATAATTTACATTCCACAAAGCGGTAAAGATGCTCTTTCTCCAAATCTAACAATAAAAAAACATTTTATAAATATTCTTAAAAGGAACAAATATAAGAAAAAAGACTTTAATAATATAATCGCAGAAAAATTAAACAACGTTGAAATATCAAACTATGAAGAAATATTAAATAAATATCCTTTTGAAATTTCTGGTGGAACTGCTCAAAAAATAGTTATTGCTTTATCTTCCTGTTCATCTGCCTCCTTAATTATCGCCGATGAAATGACAAATGGAATTGCTGAAAAAGAGAAAATAGAAAAGTTTAATCTTATTGATAGACTATTTCCTACTGCTGGGAAAATTTATATTACTCATGATATTTCCATCGCTAAACTATGTGATGATATTCTAGTTCTAAACCATGGAAAAACTATGGAACAAGGACCAGCTAAAAAAGTTTTAACCAATCCTCATCATCCTTATACTAAAGCACTTTTATCATCACTACCAGAAAATGGCTTAAATACAATTCCTTTGCTGTCATATTTGAAAGGATATTGTCCATTTTATCAGCGTTGTCAAAATAGAAAAGACAAATGTCTTATCAGTTTCAAAAAAAAACAACTGGATAAAATAGTATGGTACTGCAATTATGATTGAAATTAGTAATATTTGTAAATCTTTTGGAAATAAAAGAGTTTTAAACAATTTTTCTCTTAAAATAGAAGATAAATGCATTGTTGGAATATATGGAAAAAATGGTTGTGGTAAATCAACTTTATCACGAATTTTATCTGGGTCATTAAAGCCAGATGAAGGAAAAATCTTTATTAATAATTCAGAAGTTGTTTCAAAAGACATATATAAATATGTTCAAATGGTTTATCAGCAGCCTTTCGCATCATTTGATCCGGTAAAAAGAATAAAGAGTGGAATAAAAGAAATTATAAAATATTATAATTTAGTTCCCAAAAAAGAAATAAATTCATACATTGTATATCTGCTACAAAATATGGAATTAGATAAAAAAATTCTTAATCATTTCCCACATCAAATTTCAGGAGGCGAAGCTCAAAGAATAGCAATTTTGAAATGTTTGCTATTAAAGCCGCAATTATTAATTCTCGATGAATCAACATCTATGCTAGATGTAACTACTCAAGCTAACATTTTAAGTTATATAAAATCTCAAGTTATCAGCTATGGTGGTTCAATAATGATCATAAGTCACGATTATAAGTTATTAGAAGCCTATTGTAACAAAATTTATAATATAGAGGAGCACATATGAAAAAAAATAAATTTTTACCAATCGCAATCATCCTTTTAGGATTGATTAATACTGGATGTCAAAATAAAAACACATTAGAAAATAATAAAAATATTACCATCGGCACTTCAATGAAATTGGAAAAAGCCACTCGTGATGAATATAATTACGACACTCTGTCTAGTGGCATTTCTGAACTACCTCTAGTTTCTAAAAATACTGATGGAACTTTCTCGCCATTATTAGTCGATTACACTACTAGCGACTCTAAAATTTGGACTCTCACTCTTAACGACAACTATCGATGGTCAGATGGCAACAATGTTACTGCCGAAGATATTCTCTTTTCTTTAGAATATGAATGGGATAACAATACACCTTTATTTTCAAATTCTAATGAAAAAGGTGAATTTGAAACATATTCTATTTCTGAAGATAATAAAAGCATATCTTTAACTTTAGAAAAGGCTAATATAAAATATCTCGACAATTTAACAACTTTTAGAATAAGACCTAAACATATATACAACAATAAAAATACTGATGAAATTACAGTTTCTGATGCCAGAGTTTCTTGTGGGCCTTACATTTTAAATAATTTTAGTCTTGAAACTAATTCTTTGGTTTTTACTAAAAATCCATATTATCCTAAAGAAACAAAATTTAAAAAAATTACTTATATTTTATTTAATAATGAAGAAATGCTTTATAATAGTTTAAATCAAAATTCTGTCGATTTTATTTGGAACTACTCTATTGGTATTCCTACATCCTACCAAAGTATTCTATCTCAAAATGATAATATAAAATTTGCTTCTATTACTGCTTCCAATTGCCCAGCAATATTGCTTTTTAATAATAAAAAAGGATTTGGCTCGGATAAAAATATAAGAGCCGCTATTTCCTATGCCTTAAATTATCAAGATTTTAAAAAATATTTTGGAAGTGAATTTGCTTCTACTCCTAATAAAAGTTTTGCTCCAAGCTCTCTTACGGGATATAAAGAAACAGAACATTTAGTAACTGATTATAGTATCGCTGACGAATATATGAAAAAAGCAGGATATATTAAAGAAGACACTACTTATAAAAAGCAAGGCGTTGAAGCTTGCTTAAATCTAACAATTAATTCAAAAAAGGAAACACACATAAGCTATGGCGAATTTGTAAAAACACAATTAGAAAAATTTGGAATAAAAGTAAATTTAGACACTGTTGATTCTACCCTTTTCAACGAAAAAACGAGCCATAAATTTGCTACAGAAGGTCCTGATGGTTTCAATGAAATAACTATGGAAGCTGCAATTATGGGATTTACTGCCTACGGAATGAAAAATCTCGGTGGAATGTATATTAACGGAAACAATAATGTTCAAGGTGGTGGAGAAGTCTATAATGAAGAACTAGATAATATTATGAATTCTATGGAAAGTTCCAAAACAATAGAAGAATATATGATCTACACTGGACAATTACAAGACTTTTATGCAAATGAACTTCCTGCTATCGCTTTATTTTGGGATAACACTATTTATGCTTATTCGAAAAATTTAAAAAATGTTCATATCGATAGCGTTTTCGGTTTGAATAACTATAAAAATTTCATAGAAATGATTAAAGAATAGATAATAAAGGATTTTAATAATGAAGAAATATATAAAACACATCATCATCGCCTTTATCAGTTTCCTTTTGATTGTGATTTTAAATTTTCTTCTACCAAGATTATTGCCTGGAAATCCTATAGGATATTTAACTGGACTTAATGAAGAAGGTATGTCTGCCGAAAAATATGCTTTTTATTACCATGCTCTTCATTTAGATGAAAATATATTATCTCAATTTAGGTATTATCTAATTGATATTTTCAATGGTACTTTAGGCTATTCATATAAAAAAGAGGCTACTATAAGTTCTCTTATATTTTCAAAAATTGGTGTATCTTTACAAATAACTTTTCCAGCTGCTTTTTTCTCTATACTAATAGGAATATTATGGGGCGTAGAAAGTGGGTATAAGAAAAATGGTTTTTTTGATAATTTTTCTACAATTCTATTATTGACTTTGAATACTATTCCTCTTTTCGCCATCGCTTTAATTTTAATAATTCTCTTTTGCTTTAATTTAAACATTTTTCCATATTATGGTATATCAAGTGGAAATTATTCACCAGGTTCAATCGAATTTTTCTTTGATAGATTATATCATCTTGTCCTTCCGATTTTAACCATAATTATTGGTTCATTCCCATCAAAATATTTATTACTAAGAAATACAACAGCACAATTTGTTGACAATAAATGTGTCTTATATGCTAAGCAATGTGGATTATCAAATTCAAAAATTAAATTTTCTTATATCTTAAAAAATATATCACAACCAGTAATAGCTATGATCGGAACTACAATAGGAAATTGTTTTGTCGGTTCTATAATTGTAGAAAATATATTCTCCATAAACGGAGTAGGTGGGCTATTAAATGATGGAATCAATACTCTAGATTATCCATTAATTCAAGGAATACTTTTTGTAACAACACTTTTTATGGTAATTTGTGTAATGATTTCAGATATTTTATGTCTATTAGTTGATCCTAAATTAAGAAAGGAAAAAGAAAATGAAAATTAAACGTCTTCCTTTTTTAATTATTGGCATCATACTATTGCTAACTTTTTTAACTATGGCAATATTCCCACAATTTTTCACAAGTTACGATCAAAAATATTCTTTTGAGCCTTGGCTTTCCCCTTCTTTTTCTCATATTCTTGGAACAAATTCGCTCGGTTATGATATTTTTGCTGAATTAATCTATGGAGCAAGACAAACTATTCTTATTTCTTTAACTGCTAGTTTAGGTTCATTAATAATTGGTGTTATCATTGGAATACTTGCATCATTTGATTCTATTATTGGAACCTTTTTCAATGGAATTATCAATATTTTTGTCTTGCTTCCTAAATTATTAATATTAATTGTTTTCGTAAGTTTCCTTAACAACAACAATTTAACTTTGATAATTTTAATTTCCTGTTTTACTTGGGTTTCCACTGCAAGATCAATTAAAGCAAAGCTTATCAATTTAAAAAAGCAACAATTTATCGAAGTAAATAGACATTATGGCTTTTCAAAAATTCATAATATATGTATACATATTTTGCCAAATTTAAAAGACATAATTATGACAAGACTACTTTTAGGAATAACCACTTGTATCATGATGGAATCGACTTTAAGTTTTTTAGGTTTTGGTAATTTATATTATCCAACATGGGGTGTCATGATAAATTTTGCAAGAAATAGAGGAGCATTAGTTCATCAAGCTTATGGATATTTAATAGCTCCTTGTTTATGCATTGCATTTTTATCTCTTTCTTTTTACTTCATTTCTATTTATTTTGAAGCTAAACAAACTATAATAGATAAGGAATGACTATGAATAAAGAAAAAGAAATTTGGTTAAAAATTAAACCTCATCATCATACTCATTTAGCTGAAATAAGATCTGACCAATATAATGAATTATTTGAAAAAAAATCAGTTATCCAAGATTCAGATGAAGTAAAAAAAGCTAAAAAGAAAATAAAAGATGAAGGAGAGACAATCGATAATATTTTAAATCTCATCCAGTGTTTAAATAGTCAACTAAGATATAACGATTCTATTTTTTATCTTGAAAAAGCTCTTAAAACTTTCCCAGAAAACTATCGTTTAGAAAGAGCCCTAGCTATAAGGTATCTTACTGCAAATAAAATAGAAAAAGCATTATTTCTATTTAAAAAAATATACGAAAAAACAGATGATAAATTAGATATTACTTACCGTATCGGATTAGCATATTTTTATCTAAAACAATATAATTTTGCCAAAGAATATTTTTTAATTTCTTTAAATCTTTCAGAAAAAAATAAAGAAATGTATATTGCCTGCATATACTGGCTATTATTGACAAACGTACAACTTAAAGAGAGCATAAATGAAACATTAAATAATTACCATGACTTTTTTGTAACCCACCATGCTGGTTATGAATATGCTGTCCGCTTGTTTTTAAATGAACCTTTATCAGATTATGAAGAAATTTCTAAATCTGATAATTTGACAAGGGTAATGTTTCTTTTTGGCTTGTACCATTTTTATCTTTACAAAAATGATACAAAAAAAGCCGAAGAAACTTTTTCACTCGGCTTAAAATGTGATGAATATTGGGCTAGTTTTTCTGGACTAGGATTTTACTACTTATTAATCTCCAACAATTTTCTTTCTTAATAACGATGGTTCAGAAGGAGGAATAAAAACCGGAGAATGTGAATCACGATTTAAAAAGAGATTAAGTCTTTCATTATCGCATTCTTCAAAAATATATTGTGGTGTTCCTTCACAAGCTATCAATCCTTTATCCATGAAAATAACCTTATCAGATACATCACGAGCAAATTTCATCTCATGAGTAACAACAATCATAGTAATATGTTGCGAAGCTAATTCCTTCATTACTTTTAAAACTTCATTAACCATCTCTGGATCTAAAGCAGAAGTTGGCTCATCAAATAATATTATATCTGGATTCATACTTAAAGCTCTTGCAATAGCAACTCTTTGCTTTTGACCACCAGAAATATCTCTAATTTTAAAATGAACTCTATCTGACATTCCAACTTTTTCTAAGTTTCTTAAAGCAATTTCTGTAGCTTCTTTTTTACTTCGCTTTAATACTTTTGTTTGACCTATAACACAATTTGTTAGTACATCCATATTGTTAAACAAATTAAAAGATTGAAAAACCATAACAAGGCGTGAACGTATATGGTTTTGATTAGTTTTATTTTCTAATATATTTTTTCCATCGAAAATAATTTCACCGCTATCTGGCTTTTCCAAAAGATTCAAACAGCGCAATAATGTTGATTTTCCACTTCCAGAAGAACCTATAATTGTTAAGCATTCTCCTTTTTCCACAGAAAAAGAAATATCTTTTAAAACAATTGTACTATTTGAAAAAGTTTTAGCTAAATGATTTACTTGTAATATTGCCATAATTAATTTTCCTTTTTTGCTTTAAAATGAAATAAGATATTCTCTAAAGAAGTCTTTACTTTATGTCCATCCATTTTAAATGCTACAAATTTTAAAATTGCTGTAGCAATCAATACCAACACCAAATAAATAACTGCAATGATAATATATGTTGCTAAATATTGATAGCCTTTACTAGCAGCACTTGAAGCTTGCCAATAAAGTTCAGAAACAGCGATAACATTTAATACTGAAGAATCTTTAATATTGACAACCCATTCATTGCCAATTGTCGGAATAGAATTTCTAATAGCTTGAGGTAATGTTACATGAAATAATGTTTGCATTTCATTCATACCAAGAGATTTAGCACCTTCAATTTGACCTTTATCAATGCCATTTAGTCCTGCTTGTAAAACTTCGCCCATATAAGCTGTAGTATTCAAAGTTATAACTATCAAACCAGCTATAAACCAACCATTCCAGGTATCTACACCTTTTAAAACTTCATTCCAATTGATTCCCATCATCTGGCAACCATATTTAAATAACATTGCTTGAACCATCATCGGTGTTCCCCGAATTACAATAGAATAAATATTGCAAATCCATTTTATTGGAAAGCGCCAAATTTTATGATACCAAGGGGATTCTTTAGTATTCAAAGATTTACCAAAAGCTAAAAAAATACCTAAAAATAAACCACCAAATGTTCCCACTAAAGAAAGAACAATAGTTGCTAATGTGCCATTAATATAGAATCGGCCATAACGTGATAATAAACTAGATATATCGTTGCCCATTATTCACCACTTCTACTAACAGATTCAACCATCATTTGATTTCTTAATTCTTGATCTATACTGCTCAAAGCTTGGTTAATGCAACTTTTTAGATTATCATTACCTTTTTTTATACCGATTGAAACACCAAGTTCAGATAAATATTCACCCAAAATATCTTGTGAAATCCGTACAATACCTAATGATTTATTTGAACCAACAATAGCTTGTGCAACTGGATATTCAGCTGTCATAGCAAATGCAGAATTATTCTTTACATCAATAGCGCAATCAGCAAAAGTAGCAAGAGGGGATAAATGATTAGCACCATAATCTTCTTTAAAAATTTCTATAACATCATCAGTTACAGTAGAAACCTGTGAAACAATATTTTTCCCATTTAATATTGTCGCCAATTCTGAAGAAGGAATAACACGATTATTTTGATCAGCAAATTCTTTAGAAGTTACTAAAACTAATTCAGAACGATAATATTCATCCGAAAAATCAATAGATTGTCTTCTTTCTTCAGTATCAGTCATTCCTGCTAAAACTAAATTTATAGTTCCGGTTTGAACATCAGGAACCAAAGATTCCCAATCTTCTTTAACAATTTCAACTTCCATGTTCAAAGCTTTTCCAAGCAACATAGCAATTTGAACATCATAGCCATCAGCATAGCTTCCACCAACATTAGAAATAGAAACATTGTAATCATTAGAAGAAGGATCAGTCCAATTAAAAGGAGAATAATTGCATTCCATTCCAACAATCAATTTTTCTACTTCAACATTTTTAGTATCAATAGATGAAAAATTTACATCATAATGATAAATAAAATTGTTAGAAGAATTAGAAGAACAACTTGTAGCAGAAAGTGCTGCTATTCCACATAATAAAGTTTTTAAAATTTTCTTTGACATAAAAAAATGTCCTACCTTTCATTTTTGCCTAAGGATCACACTAATTCGCGACCCTTTAAATGAAATAGGACCCGTATCAATAGTGCCAATCGGATACTTTCTATCCGCCGAGTACGCAAGATATTCTCATGCGTCCCAACTCAACTTTTCCTATTCGACTAATAGTACTAAGAAGGTTTCGGCGACTCTTACCTTTCATTTCTTTCAAAGTCTTTAAGAAAGAAATTACTATTTTGTAGTCGCTCCTCTATTCGATTCATAGACTTAAAGAAGTATATAAAAAATAGAATGAAAAAGCAAGAAAAATTTTTCATAGTTACAAAAAAACATCTAGGACTTAGCCTAGATGTCTCATAATTTAAAAATATTTTTATTTGTTATCAAAGAAAGTTCCACGTGCCTTTTCTTTCATATCGAAAGAAGTAGTGAAAGGAATTCTTGATGTATATCCTGCTTTAGCTGCGACAATCATTTTAACTGGCCACATAAATATATCATGGTTCCATTGATTGACAGTATCATTATATTGATCTCTTGCTGCAGTAATTTCTTTCTGTAAATAAGAATTTTGTTGCATGACATCAGCTATTTCAGCGTGGGATTTTAAATCTGGATAATTTTCCATAGCAATATTAATTTGGCGAGAAATGCCATCAAGTTTGGAAGATACTTCATTTCTATCACCATCAGCATTTGGATTAACACCACCACGATAAGCAGCAATTTGTGTAAGAGTTTCTTTATCGAGAGTAATTGCCTTATCTAAAAGTTGAGCAGCATTGGAAAGAATAACTACGCGTTGTTCAATCAAATTATCAATTGTGGAAGCGTTCGATTGTATTTTTTGTTGTAATCCACGAAAATAGTTTTGTGCTTTTATCTTCTTAATTAAGAAAATCAATCCAGGAATAATTCCTAATACCCATAAAAGGACTTCAAAAATTGTTGAGCCTACACCAACTTTTACCGGAATTTGCTTCTCGATAACGTTGACATCACGTCCATTGGTATTAACTGGACCTGATAATTCGTCTAATTCATTAGCCATAATATAACTCTCCTTTATTTATATACTTTAATTATGTCCTTTTTCAAAGAAACTGTCAAATAAAATATCATCTTTATCTATATAAGAACCAATTAAAGCCATACCAATAACACCATTTCTAAATACTGTCTTCGAACTATGGGATTCAAGGAACTCTTTCACCTTAGTATTTGAAATGTATTCACTAAAATAAGTCTTCCTTGAAACTTTGATATCTTTAACAGCAATTTCAGTCGCTTTTTCAACTGGTTTATATTCAATCCATTCAACAGGGACATCATGGAACTTGCCATCCCCGCCAAGTGTTGGAACATATTCAACATGTTTAATACCAGTAAAAGCATAAGATACTATATTGACAATATCCGTTTTCCCAGCTCTTTTTGTTTCGCGAGCTTTAAGAATTTGTTCTGTTATAGAATCTTCTGGTTTAAATATATTTCCATCCATAGTGTTAGCAATAGTTTCACTTTCGAAAGCATTGTAATTAGAATGGAATATATCATCATATATATATTCAACAGGTTTATATTGTTGATATAAAGGGATGCAAAGTAGCGGAGCTAAATCAAAATATAAAGCTTCCAAGAAGTGGCAATTATATTCAATAAATTTATTTCTAGATTCATCATAAGAATAACTAGAATACTTAGAAGGTTCAATGAAATAATCCTCAGTTTGAGAATGGATAGAAGAAATGTAATTTAAACAATTTTCTTTTACAAAATAGAAATCATCACCATATGGTTTAGCATTTTCAATAAGATTAATCATCGAATTTTGAGCGAGTGGAGTAAATAATAGACGGAATTCAGTTTCATTAGTACGATCTGTAGCACCGAACAAAACATCAAATTTATCATTAGTCATTGCTGTAAAATTAGTTGTTTCATCGTTGTCCATCAAGTCATCGCGCATTTTCTTTTGGAGCTTCTTCGAACCCTTCTTCATCATTTTCGAAACTTGATTATCACTTAATCCTGTTGCACCTGAAGGTTTTCTTGAAAAAGAAAGATTTGGAGCAGCACCATTTCCATAAACTAATTCAGTATCGTAATAATAAGATGGTGCAGGTTTTTCAATTCTGGCAGTAAGAGTTTGAGTTTTAGTATAAGTTCGACGATGACCACTAGCATCAACTTCAGTAGTTCTATATGAAATAACTAAAGATCCTGTATATAATTTCATATCTATTTTTTGATTATACGTTCTATATAACAAAAATGGATTTCCTAAAACAGAACCCGATTGTACTCCTACAATGGATTTATTATTTTCTTCAGAATGAGCAAACCCATATTTTTCATAAAGATAGCCATATTTTTCATTATCAAAAATTGGATCTAACTTTATCAAAGGTGTTGCTTTTTCACAAATTTTAGATGGAACAGACCAATCGAACAAAGCGTTTAAATTTCCCATTTGACTGGAAGCTTCATCCAAATATTTATTTGCTTCTTCTTGAATTGCTTCCAATATTTCTTTGTTATTTTTTATTTTTTTATTAACTACTTTTAAAATCAAAACTAAAAATAAAACTCCAAGAACAACACCACCGATTGCCATAGAAAGTCCTATAACAAGATTAAAATTTTGATTAGTACATAAAATAACACCAACAATAGCTGTGCCAAATAAAACTATTATCAAGAAAATTAAAAAACCACGTAAGACTTTAAATCTAGATACAACACCATTTTGCTTTTGTGCTTGTAATAAACAATCATTATAAGCAGCAACAGTCTTTCTATTAGCTTCAATATCAACTTTTGCTTCTTTAGCCAAATCATCAAACATCTTTTCTGCAGTTTGGCGATATTTTTCTTTAATTTCTAAATTATATTTTTTTAAAGGATCGAAAATCTCTTCCATAAAATCCACCTCTTTAATAATTATAAACGTTAGAAACAAATAATTCATTACTTTTTATTTATCTTGAAAAGAATTTTTATTTATATATACTAGAAGTGAAGGAAACAAAAATGAAAAAATTTAAAACATTATTATCAACTTTAATTCTTCTTTCACTTCTGAGCGCTTGCAATGGTACAAATAATTCATCTACTACTAATTCATCTAACTCATCAAATACTACCATTTCTACTAGTTCAAGTACTACCAATTCATCTACAACAAGTAAAGATAGTTCTTCTTCATCAACTAATACAAGTTCTACAAATCCAAGTTCTTCATCCACAAGTTCTAGTCCAACATCAAGCTCAACATCATCTGCCCCTATAAACACCAAAGATAAATTAAAAGACATAGTTGTTGGCAACTCTTTTAATGGTGATGTTGTTATAGCTGGAAAAAGAGGCAATGATTTCTATGTAGAAGATCAAACAGGATATGCCTTTGTCTATTTGAATAACAATAGTGACTATAAAGAATTGCAAATTGGAGATCAAGTAAATCTTCAAGGCAAGATAGTAGAATTTACCAACGCTGGTATCATTCAGATAAGCACAGTAACTTCAATGACCAAATTGAAATCTAATTGTGCTCTTCGCTCTATTAACAAAGTAGAAAATTTTGACCAAATCGATTCTTATAGAATGGGTAGAATTGCCATAGATAATGTTGTTTTAGAATCAAAAACTATTAATTCTGGTAGTACTGATTCCAGCCTTAAAATATCCAAAAATGGAAAAACATTAACTATATTCATTGGAAAAAGACTTGATTCTCAAGTAAAAAATGATATCGAATCAATTTTTAACACTTTAAATACCAAAGATACTTTTTCTATAAACGGAGCCTTTGCCGATTATTATAAATCGTCACAGATTGTTTTAACTTCTGCTGATCAAATTGTTGCTGATGAACTTTCTTTTGAAAAGAAAGTTGCCATCGTTGAAGCTAATTCAATTTCTTCTTTAAATAATTCCAATGTTTATAAAGATATATCTCTTCCTACTTCAGGTTTATATAACTCTAAAATTGAATGGACTTCTTCAAATACTTTAATAGTTAGCAATTCTGGAAAAGTTACAAGACCAGAAAATGGAGATGTCAAAGTTACTTTATCCTATGTTATTACAATAGATAATCAAAAGACTACTTCCAAAAATATTACTGTTAACGTCAAGCAAAAAGGCAATACAAACTACGAATATGTTTATGTTGAACCTAATTATAGTGGCACATATTACAATCAAATAAGCGATGAATTAAGAGGAAAGGATCTTTTATTACAATTAGATAATTTATTAGATTCCACTTCTCATCCTACAATCAACTTCACATATAAAGGACTAATGTCAGAAGTATTTCCATATACCGATGGAAAAGATGGAAAACTATATGCTTTCTATCGTGGAACTTTAGCAAGCAGCGGTTCGATGAATAGAGAACATGTCTGGCCTAATTCCCGTGGTGGAAATTATGTTGAAAGAGATCCTCATATGGTTAGACCGACTCTTACCAGCGATAATTCAGGAAGAGGAAATGCCTTCTATAACGAATCAGGAAATTATGATCCAGGAGAATTTGGTGCTTATCAATATCGTGGAATCTGTGCAAGAATTATTTTCTATTGTGCTGTCAAAGCTCAAGAAAATGGATTAAACCTCGTCGATAAAAATACAGATTCAACATCAAATAAATCGATGGGAAAATTATCCACATTGCTTAAATGGAATTTAGAATATGATATCGATGCTACGGAAATACAAAGAAATGATGTTCTTTATACAAAATTCAAACATAATAGAAATCCATTTATCGATGATAGAAATTACGCCTGTAAAATTTGGGGCGATACAAACGCTGAAACTCGCGGAGTTTGCTCTGGAAATTATTAAAAAATAATTTTAAAAAACTTCATTTATAAATTTCTTTAAATGAAGTTTTTCTTTGCAAATTTTTTTCAATAAAAAAGATTATTAATTTGAAAATATCAAAATTAATAATCTTTTAAATTTATTTAATTAGTTTTTCTTTGGCTTTCCAAGAAGAGTAAACATATTACTCTTATAAATTTCAACACCAGGTTGATTGAATGGATTTATTTCAAGAAGATAAGCTGAGAAAGCACAACCTCTCATAAAGAAATACATTAAATTTCCTAAGTTATATTCATCCATCTTATCGAATGATAAAACATTTACTGGAACATTTCCGTTTTCACTATGAGCTGCTAAAGTACCTTCATAAGCTTTATCATTGATAAAGGATAATTTCTTGCCTTCTAAATAATTCAATCCATCAAGGTTTGCATCATCATGTCCTACTGTTATATCAGCAAAATGATGTTCTGGATGGATAACTGTTTCAAATAAAACTTTATGTCCATCTTGAACAAATTGTCCCATACTATGAAGATCAGTAGTGCAAACTATAGAATCAGGAAGTAATCCTTTACCATCTTTTCCTTCAGATTCCCCATATAATTGTTTTAACCATTCATTCAACATAGCAAAATGTGGTTCATAGGATACATACATTTCAGCTGTATAACCTTTACTATATAAGAAGAATCTTCTAGCACCATATTGATATGCAACATTTTCTTCAAATGGCTTAGAATATTCAACTTCACCATCTTTAACACCTTTAAGGAAAGCCTTAACATCAAGTCCAGCAACAGCCATTGGTAAAAGACCAACAGGGGTGATAACAGAATATCTTCCACCAACATCATCAGGAATAGTGAAGGTTTCATATCCTTCGATATTAGCTTCTTGCTTTAAAGCACCACGGGCTCTATCTGTTGTAGCAACAATAGCTTTCTTTAATTCTTCATGACCATATTTTTCAATAATGATTTCTTTTAAAAGACGGAAAGCAACAGCTGGTTCAGTTGTAGTTCCAGACTTTGAAATGACATTGACTGCAAAATGTTTATTTTTAAGAGCTTGAACAACTTGATAAGTATATTCGCTTGATAAAGTATTTCCTAAATAATAAATAGGGAAATTATCTTCTGGAAATAATCCCTTAACAGCTTCAATAGCTGCACGGGCACCTAAATAGCTACCGCCGATACCAACTACGACTAAAGCATCATAATTTTCTCTGATTCGTTTTGCGGTACTAAGTAAACGATCTAATTCACTTTCTGGAAATTTAGAGGCATAATCTAACCAACCAAGGAAATCATTACCTGCGCCACTTTTTGAATCAATAATATTTTTTACTTCTGCAAAAGACTTTGCACCTTCAACTTTAAATTCATTTTTTAATGGACCAAAAGTATTAAGTTTAATCATTTTATTTCTCCTTTTTGAAACTCCAATTCAGCATCAATCTGTTCATCTAATTTTTTCATCAATGGCGCATAATCAAAAGATTCCATCAAATAAATCTTTTTATTTCTGCGTGAATCAAAACCTAAAGAAGATGGATAATTATTTCTAGGTCTTGAAAGAAGAGGAACAATCTTATTGCCGACAAGATAAACTTTTATAATATCGCCAACTTTAAGATTTTTTCCCGTTTCCAAGTAAGGTAAATCTTCAAAATAGCAAACCTTTTCACTTCCATCAAAGAAGCGTACTTTGAAACTTTCTTTTGTGATTTCGATGATACGACAAACTAACACTTTATCCGAAGTTAACATACATTTTTATTGTAATACAAAATAAAAAATAAACTTTAAGTAAACGCTTACAGCAAAAATTATTGTATTTTTATGTTTTTTTTACATTTTTTTAAACTAAAATCACGGTTTTTAATAAAATAGTGCTATACTTAAAAATATGATAAAATTAATAGGAATTGATTTAGATGGTACTCTTTTATATCCTAAAAGACATCTGACAGTATTAATAAGGAAAAATACTAACTTTTTAAAAAGATTCATTGCTAAAGGTGGAAAAGTAATCTTTGTTTCTGGACGAAACCCAATGATGCAGAAAAAAGTCGAAAAAAAAGTTGGTGCTCAAATTCCTATTTTATGTTGCAATGGTTCTTTTCTATATAAAGATGGGGAAGTGAGCAACAATAGTCCTATTCCAACAAATACGGCAATCGAACTATATTCAAAAATGAAAAAGAAATTTGGAATATTAGCGTGGGTACTTTTAGATTCAACCAGCCACATGTATACAACTTTTCATAATATCGGTGGTTTTTTATCAACTCTTATAAAATTTGTCAATTTCATTTCATTGCAATACCGTGAACACATAACATATGGAGAAAAAGAATTTGTAAAAGCCTTAAAAAATGGCGAAAACTATAAAATAATGCCTGTGTTTGGCCTTGGCAAAAAAGGAAAGAACTCCGCCGAACAAGCTTATACAGCAATAAAAGACTTATTTGGAGATCAAGTTTCAGTATTTTTATCAGATTCAGCTATCGAAATATCGGCTCTGAACACTAGCAAGGGAATCGGATTAAAAAAATATGCTGAAGAAAATAACATCGACCTTGATGAGATTGCTGTTATCGGCGACAGCGGAAATGATATATCCATGTTTGAAATAACAAAAAACTCCTTCGCTATGAGTCACGCTCCAAAATTTGTTAAAGAAAAAGCTAATTATATTGTTGATAGAGTGTTCAATATGGAAGAATATATTGATAAACTTTAATAACACTTGCAAAAATACAATTTTTAAGTTAATCTTTTAGAGTTAGATAATGAGGTATATATGAAACAAACTTTTGATAAAAAATTATTTTTTATAACATTATTTCTAGGTTGGTTCGGCATTGATAAATTATACGTTGGAAAAGGAAAAGCATGGAAATTCTTCCTTGTCAAATTTGCATATTTATTCGTTTTAGTCGGCATTGTTTGGAACATTTATGATCTTGTTAAGATCACAAAAAACGAATACAAACTCGATGCCAGAGATTATTTGCTTTAATAATTTACTAAAGATTGCCCGCCACTTATATATTATAGTAGCTTTTGGCAATCTTTTTTAGTCTTTTTTTATAACAATAAATATATCATAATAAATATGAGGAAAAATCCTCATACCACAACTGAAAGGAGCTATATCATGAAATACCAGATTGTTGGAAAAAACGTTGCAATAACTGCTGCAATGGAAGATGCCATTCATAAAAAGATGGCTAGAATAGAACGTTATTTTGACGAAACAAAGGAAGTCAAATGTGTAGCTACTGTATCCACAGCCCACTTGAATCAAACAATTGAAATTTCAATTTCCACTACTCATTTAGATTTACGTGCTAAAGTAACTAAAAGTGATTTCTACGAAGCTTTAGATAAAGCTGTTGATCGTCTTGAAGATCAAATGAGAAAAGTTAAAACTCAACTCGATCGTTCTAAAAAACCTTCATTAGGTGAAAACATTCGCTTAGAAATGCTTCAAAATACTGATGCCACCGATACAGAAATCGTTCGTCGTAAAAAACTTTCTTTAACACCGATGGATCTTGATGAAGCTTTGACAAGAATGGATGCTCTCGGTCACTCCTTCTTCATCTATCTTGATTCTACAACCGGACTTGTCAATGTTTTATATCTCCGTGAAGATGGCGGATATGGCTGCATTGAAATCAAAGAATAAACGGATGAAAAAAAGGGACTATTCATTATTTCTTATCCCTCTCGTTTTATTAAGTGTCGCCTCTTGTTCTAATAATAAAACAATTAAGACAAGTACAACATTAACTAAATCGATTCCTCCCTGCTCCAGTTCTGGGGCAGAGGAGGTTTTAGTTTGCACAAAGAATCAAACTAGCGTTCTACCTTTTGATTCTGGTGTAACTATGACTTTGTATGGCGATGATTCTGAAAATGAAGAGATAAAGACAAATTTTGTTCAAAAAATGAGCTATTATTCCGCTCTTTTTGATCGTCATTATGACTATCAATATAGAACAAGTCTAGATGAGAAATATCAAGATTTAATAAATGTAAAAACAATCAATGATACAATATCCGAATTGAATTCAATGGAAAATAATTTTTCTAAAGATCTAGTTTTACCAGAAGAATTATACCAAGGATTAAAGATAGCGGTTGATTTTTCATTAAGAAGCAACTTAAAATATAATTTAAGCATTGGCTCTTTATCTACACTTTATGATGATAATATCACTAATGCTCAAGCCTTTGAATATCAAAACTATCTTAACCAACTGAGCAAAGACGATTCTAAACTTTATCAAACTCTTGTTATGCGAGACACACAAAAAGTCGTTGTCAATAGAGATTTCGATAAAGATGAATATCAAAAAGCTTCAGATGCTGTTTTAAATAAAGAAGAACTAGAAAACATATTTACATTTAAAGAGAATAATATTTTAGAAATCAGAAAAGTAAAAACTACCGATTCAAAATATACAACATCAATTACTTTAGGCGGCTATGGAAAAGGATATGCAGAAAAGATATTCGCTTCTATGCATCCAAATGTTGCCTTTTTACTCAATGGTGGTTCTTCTTCCATCATGACTCAAAATGTCAAAACCAACGGGAAGCCTTGGAAAATAAGAATTGATAATCCATTATATAGACAAGAATCAAGCTATGTTAGCTCAATGTATGGATTTATTTCTACACCATTAAGCAAACTAAATGAATCTGAATTTTACTTTGAAAGTCAAAACAGCTTCACTCTTTCAACTTCCGGATATTACAATAATTACTTCTATACTTTAGGTGATAATGATGAAGTAATTCTTTATCATCATATTATCGACAGCAACAAAAAAATTAGTGATACTTATTTTGATTCAGCTTCAATTATGATTGATGATCCTGGATACGCTGATATGTATTCAACTGCTTTAATGAATTGTTCATCTTTGCAAGAAGCAGAAGAATTAAGAAATTTGCTCGATAGCACTTATAATTTTTCCACATGGGCCTTTTATACTGCTCATAATAAATTGAATTTTGAACAAACAATTAAAGCATATATTCCTGAAGCCCAAAAAAATAAATTTCATCTTATGACAAATAAAGAAGTTGATAATCTTTATCCACTAATCACTACATTCAACTACTTTTAATTCAATTCATAAGGATATAAAGCAAAATATAATTTTTGGTATGGCGAATAATTGGAGACGATTTTTATTTGAACTTCTTCTCCAGTTTCGTCATCTTTTTTTATGCCATCTCCAACATCATAAACATCATCATAACTTCCAGTTCCAGAAGTTCCATTAAGCTTTAAATATAAATTATTAAACCATTCTCCAATATCATTTATAACTGTATGACTATTCCAAAATTCATTGTTTCTCAAATGATTATAGCCAATTGCTGAATTGAGCATTGAATTATATTTAGAATAAGCTTCATCATCTCCCATATAATTTGAAAGTTGCAATATCGAATAGAAAGTATTCATATAAGCCGAATATCTTAAATATGGTTTATCACTGGTGAGATTTATATAAAGACTTGTTAAATTTGCATCATCTTCTCTAGTGACACCTTTCGCGTGTGCAAGTTCATGTCCAATTGTATATGGAAGATTAGAAGCAGGGATTTTATAATTGATATTTGCATCGCCGCTTGGAGCAAAAAAGACTCCTTGAATCCATAATTCTGTATATAACCATGATGTCAAATACATCTTTTTAGTTTTTGGAGTATAAGAATTAAAATAGTCTGAATCAAGTCTTTTATATTCTTCTTGCATTATTGAAGATAATTCTTCAAAAGAATAAGGGGAAATAACATCACCATCTTCCTTATATTGCATTTGACTAGAAACAAAGTTAAAATCTTCTAAATAATAGCTGATTATTTCATCATAATATGTATAATCAATTTTTTCTTCATATTGAACTATATCCACTTTCTTTCTGTTATAAGAAACGCCATATGTTGCTTGAAAAATCGAAATTGTGCAAACTGCAACTAAAATGATTGCTGTTATCGATTTAATACCTTTGATTTTATTTTTCCTTTTGAAATTAATTATCATTATCACAAAGAAAAATATTACTATTCCGATTAAAAATATTATCCAGAATTCTAACATTGAAATAGGAAACAAAGAAGAAATTCTCCCGATAATATTTTCATATAAAAAGCCAAAATTTCTTGTCCACCATTCAGCAAATTCAACATTGCTTTTTAAAATAGATAAACAAATAAATAACAATATGCCAAAAGCAATCAAAACTATTTTTATTATTTCTTTAACAGAAAAATATTTAGAAGATTTCATATTTTTATTTTAACAAATTAATTGTTATTTGTATCAGTATATTTTTTTGTTTTTTAAAAATACTATTAATGGTGATAAATATGAAAGCAGCATTCTTAGTAAATTCTAAAAATAGATTGACAAATATTGGAAATAATCAAAAAGTAGAAATATTTGATATTCAAAATGGTTTAATAATTCCGCTAAAAACTGTATTTTTTTCTGACTATGATAATTTGTTTGAAATTTTGATTTTAAATAAATGCAACATTCTTGTTGTAAATTCAATCGATATAGATATTTATAAAGAATTACAAAACTATAAAATTGAAGTTAAACACTATGGAAATATAACATTGAATAGCGCTCTATTAATAATTAAAGAAAACACAATTTATAATTCCATAAAAGAAGAACAGCAATTTGTTCAAGACTATGAGTTAGGAGCTGATTTTTCTTTCGTTGATTATTTTGATGACGATGATATTGGAGGCTCCTAAAATTAGACATTTTTCCTTGTCCTTTTTGCATATAGTATGCAAAAGGACAAGATTATGAAAAAATATATTTTATATAAATGCGCTGATAATGAATTCTATGAAAAGTTCTCATATTTAAATCAAGACGAACCTGAACTTTACCAGCAATCTTGGTTAAAAGTTTTAAAATTTGATGAAATATTATCATGTTTAACACAATCCGATAGAAAAAGAAAAGATTTATTTATACATTTAGATCATATAGATTACTGCAATAGCATCACATATAATCACGCGACTATCTATGTAGAGAACAACAAACTTGTCCTCGAAGAAGATAATAGTGACAATTTGTTAAGACTTATTCTTTTAAGACTTGGAAGAATAATTTTTTTAGATTACAGAAATAACTATATAAAGACAATAAACCATAGATTAAACATATAAATAATGTGATGAAAAATTCCGCCATTTGTTTTATAATGTGTGCGGAAAGGAGACACACTATGGATCAATATCAAATTATAGAAAATCTTATCGATCTTTACTCACCCGATGATGAAGTTCGTCTTGAAGCATTACTTGCAAAAAAAGAATGGATTCTCGACCGATTTTATGTCCCCTATTCCATTTTACCAACATCAGAAGATGGCTATTCTGATCTTTATGCTTTAAAGAATCAAGCTTTAGCTTTTCATAAAATTAATCTTCCAAACATTACCAATAAAAGTACGGCTAATATGATTGAAAGATTTAATTCAAGATTCAAACTCTTGAAATTATATGAAAATCTTCCTGAAAGACCACATAAACATATTTTTTATGCAAAAGTTAATTTTCGTCGCTTAGATAAAGATGAATACAAAGTATTAGTTCCTTATTTTTTCTATTGCTTAGATCCAGAAATTGTCAAAGATTCCAATATTCCTAACGATATCCGCAAAGTTATCGCTTATGCTATTTCTGGTGAAGAAAATGAAGCTGTGCAAATTATCGATAATAAAAATCTTGATAAAAACATTTTTAAAATTGACTGCTTTGAAAAAATATATGTTTATGATGATTTAACTCAAAGTGAAATAGCTTCTATAAAAGATCTTGCAAAATATTTACAATTACCAGTGGTGATGGTTCATGTTGGAAGAAAAAAAGTTAAGTAATGAAGAAAAAGAAAATCTTCAAAAATCTGCTGAATTACTTTCACAGGTAGTCATAAAGAATGATTCTAATCCTCTTGGAGTAAAAATAATCAAAGATTCCTGCTATCAGCAGCTTCTTTTCGCTCATAAAACTGACCCTGAATTTTCTGATTGTATATTAAAACCAAAAACAGAATTCTATATAAAGCAAGTTCGTTTGATTCTTATTAAATTTCAATTGACATTAAAAGAGAGAGATTCTTTTTCTGTCAACGGAATAAAATTAAGCGATGCTCGCTCTCTTATCGCTAATGCTATATTAAATCTTCATAAAGAACTTAATTTACCTTATGCTAAAGGAGATCCACGTATTTCTTTAATACCAGATCTTTTAAATAAAACAATATCTCAAGGAATAGGTATTATAAGGATGTTGAATCTCGGCCTTTATTCCGAAGCTTTTTGCTCTTGGCGTACTTTTCATGAGTCTATTTGCATTATAAAACTTCTAATTCAAGGCGGAGAGAAAACAAGACAAGCTTATTTAAAACATATTGTCTATTCCAACGCCTTTAGAGGCGGAGTTGAAAATGATGATGAACGAAACCATATTTTCGATGTCATGAAAAAAGAGATGAAAGAAAATGATCTCAAGAGTAAAGACATGAAAAAATATATCGAATATGGTTGGTTATATTCTTTAAACACTTTTGATAAAACTAATCCAGATTATAAATTAAATTTCCGCGATGGCATTCAAAGATGCGCTGACTTAAGATATTATTCCGAATGGTATGAAGCAGCGAGTGAATTATCTCATAGTTCTGCAATATTTTTCTATTCGCAAAGCCAATATTTTACTGATTTAACAATTCATGGATTCTACGATATGCTCAATGTTTTAGATGAAATAATTAATTCTTATTATTCAAAAAATATTGCTGCATTCTCTGAAAATTCTAAAAATAATTTCAACTTGATAGAAGAAGAATTTCACTCTATGGTAAAACTATTGACCAAATATTTCAACGATACCTATTTTGAAGGAGAAGATCCTAATGTCAACGACTAAAAAATGTACTTTAACTTGTACAAAACTAGATGATTTTGGAAAAGGCATTTGCTATATGGATGGTAAAACTGTCTTTGTCGACAATCTTTTACCAGGAGAAAGTGCCGATGTTGAAACCATTTTTGAATATGGAAAATTAAATAGGATCAGAGTTCTAAAAAGATTAAATAATAGCCCCTATAGAGTAAAGCCACTTTGCAAATACTATCAAAATTGTGGAGGATGTTCTCTTCAACATCTTTCCTATGAAGAGCAATTAAAATATAAACAACAAAAAGTTAAAGACCTAATAAAAAAATTTGCCAAAATTGAAGTAAATGTTGAACCGACTATCGGATTAAAAGAACCACTTCATTTTCGCAATAAAGTACAAGTCCCTCTAGCTTTAAATAATAAAACAAAAAAAATAATCTCTGGATTCTATCAAGAAAACACACATAAAATCATTCCAAATGATGAATGTCTTATCGAAAGTACTATATCAACTGAAATAAGAAATTTAGTTTTAAAAACATTGAATGATTTTAAGATTCAACCCTATGATAGAAAAACAAATAAAGGAACTGTCCGCCATGTACTTATAAAAGTATCTGAATATTATAATTCTGTAATGCTTTGCTTTGTTACTGCTACAGATGACCTTTATGGTGCTCAAAATATAATTAAAACATTATTGAAAAAAGAACCACGAATTAAAACAGTTGTTCAAAATATCAACAAAAGAGACACCAATGTTATTCTAGGAGAAAAAACACGAGTTCTTTATGGAACAGGGCAGATAAAAGATCGTCTCTGCGGATTAGATTTTTTAATTTCCGCAAAATCTTTCTACCAAACAAATTCTAAATTAACAGAAACTTTATATAATACAGCGATAAACGCCCTTCAACTTACCAAAGAAGATACAGTTTTAGATGCCTATTGTGGAACAGGTACAATTGGACTAGCAATTTCTAAATATGTTAAAGAAGTTGTCGGAGTTGAAATCGAGCATTCTTCAATTCTCGATGCTGAAAAAAATAAGAAGATAAACAATATTGAAAATATCAGTTTCATCGAAGATGATTGTACAGAATATTTAATGAATAACTGCGAAGAAGGAAAATATTCCGCTGTAGTTATGGATCCACCAAGAGCTGGATCAACTAAAGAATTTATAGCAGCTTTAGAAAAAATATCTCCAAGACAAATTGTCTATATATCCTGTGACCCTGTAACACTAGCTAGAGATTTAGGGTATTTCACAAATTATGAAATTAAACGTGTTATCCCTGTAGACATGTTTCCTCATACTTTCCATGTTGAGACTGTGGTGTTGCTAAGTCGAAAAGACGTCAAAAGCAGCTAAAAAAGGCTAAAAATCAAGAGTTTTGACCAATGCTGAAAATAGATGATTATGAAATTCAGGAGAACGCCTGGGTAGAGATGATTCGAAATCTTACAGCCTATTTGATTTCGACTTCGGCAAAGTCAAAAGAGGATATCGTCTCTTTTAAAACTCAATGGTCAAAACAAAACATATTTTCTCTTATTCCAAGAACGAACTATAAACAACTTGATAGTGATTTATATGTGAATTGTAACCATACGGCATTGCATTCATGCTGGCTAATTCAAGATTTATTGGATTTCTTTGGAATCGATAAATCGAAAGTTTATTTTTTGATTCATCGAGCCCCCTATGCCGAACCCAAGGACGCCGTAGACTATTTTGTGAACAAGTTTAAAGAGGAATTCTCCTTATTTTTGAAAGAGCAATATTCAAAATCTGATGAAGATGCTAAAAAGATAATATCCAATATTGAAAAATTCATGGATCCAATACTGGCTAAATTTTCAAAGAGTTATAACTCGTTTATGTTGTTTGAGGATAGCGGTGCGTTTTCAAATTACAGCAAAAAATTTAGAGAGACCATAGACGCAAATCCAGCATATAAAGATAAAGTTAAGAGAACTATGGAAAGATACCTTTTTTATCTAAATGATTTTTATCACATGTGAGCGAGATAATAATAGTCAGCACGAAACGAAAAGTGGCCGCATCATAATGTTTAAAGGCATTGTTTGGCAAATGAAAAAACATAGGAGGGAAAAATGTTCGTTAATAAAATTGAAACAATTAAATGCTTAGATTCAAGTGGATCGACGTCATCCCAAAGGTTTGAGTATCAGGTAGCTTGTGTCTTTTTAACTTTTTTGACACTTTACAAGAAAACATCTGATTTTTTTATTCTTTTAGATTATATCGATGATTTTGTCGTGGTTGAAAATCAAAATACTCCAAATGAAACAATTAGTTTTGTACAGGTAAAAACTCAAAAAGATAAGCCTATATCCATTGCAACTGTTGTAAAAAAAGAGTGGATTTTGAAACAATCAAATAATTATAAGCAATTTCTTGATGAAAAAGTAAAAAATATATTGATGACAAATTTAGGTGTCAGTTTTAATCAAAAAGTAATTGCGAACACTGATTTAGTATGTTTAGGTCAATGCGATGGGTATGAAGGTATTGAAAAACTTAAGCAGCAAATGGTCGATAATGGTTTCTCTAATCTAAATGACTTTTATTTAATGAGAGCATCTATTTCGTTAGATTCCTTTGAACAAGAACTAAAAGGAGTCATGCTTAATTATATCCAAGATAACAACATGGCTTCATTAACCGTGGAATCAATTGAAACTATATATCTTAAAATTTGGCAAGATTTGATAAAGAAACAAACATATGTTCCAACAAGTGCTGATGAACAACTTACCGCAGATGAATTAGTACTTAAGAAAGGCGTTAAGTATTCGTTTATTAAAGACGTTTTTAGAATTATGGCAGATGTTCAATTACCAGATGAAGGTAAAATCTCAGATTTTTGTCACTCGAATAAGTTGTATTACGAATCGCAGAGCTTTAATGAGTTTGGGAGACTCTTTAAAAATTTTAGGATTGATGCTGCAAAAAGTGGTATGGAAGTTATAGAAGAAGCTTTCGGTTTCTTGAATGAAAATAAGAGCAAGTTATATGACACTCAAGATGATAAGTTTGGTTTTTCAAAAACTGCCTTTGAAATTCTTTGTATGGACAAAACCATCAAAGATTCTATATTTTTCAAAGAATATGGGATATGTATTTCAATTTTGTATACATATAAATCGTTTAATTTTTAGGAGGGGTTTGAGATGAATTTTATTTTTCGAAAATTAAGAATTACTGACGTTGTAAACAAATGTTCGAAATCAATCCGATTTTCCGAACGTGATAATTTGATAACGAGTGATAAAAATTCGATGGGAAAATCTATTTTGCTGAAATCGTTATACCATACTTTAGGTGCCGATTCCTCTTTCGACAAAAATTTCGATGAACAAAATGTCTTGTTTTCGCTAGAGTTTGATTATGGTGTCGATCGATATCAGTTTTTGCGTTTTAAAAATGCATTTTCCATTTTAAAGAATGGTAAACTAAGCGATTTCATTAAGGCAAAATCAAGAACGGATTTATCACAATACTTTAAGAGTGAGTTTGGACTTAGCGTATATTTAAAAAACAGAGAGAAGACAACCGAGATTGCTCCTCCTGCTTATTTATTCATGCCTTATTATTTGGATCAGGATAGAAGCTGGAAGGAAGATCAAGACCCCTTTTCTAAAAAAACAGCGGGGCAATATGAATCTCTGAGTAAAAATGAATTATATTTATATCATCTAGGTATTTATACCTCTGAATACGGAGCTGTCAAATCGGAAGTCGATAGCTTAAATAATACTGTTAACAACCAAAAAAGCGAGTTAACGAAATTGGATGAAGAATACAATAAGACAAAGAAAATTTTCGATAACGAATTTGTGACAATTAATTTGGATGAGCTTGAATCAATTTATAGGTGCAAATCCAAAGAATTCAACAAACTGCTTACACAACAAAATGAAATGATGGAGCAGTTGTTCCAAATTGATCAGAAAAGAACGAAATGTCTTCTTCAAATTAGCAATAATAAAAAAGTTATTTCAAAAATTGAAAATAATAACAATTCAAAATCGTTTGTTGTTCAATGCCCTAATTGCAAAGAAGAATTTGATGTCTATTTAAAAAATGAGGTTATATCTCTTTATAGTAAGGTTTTGCTTGAAAAAGAAAATGAAAGTCTTCAGTTAGAGGAAAAACAGCTTGCTGAAGAAATCAAAAAAATCAAGCAAAGCATCTATGATACAACCAAATCAATAAATGAAGCCGACAACGAAATGAAGAAAAGTAGAGCTGATTATGAAAAGTATGTAGCGAGAAAGGCTTTGTCTTCGTTGCTAAACAAGCAACTATCAGAAATCGGGACTTTAGATAAATCAATCGAACTCAATAATGCTAAACTTCTTTGTAAGCGGAATTATTTACAAGATATTAAAAGCAAGGCGACTAAAGCAAAGGATTGCTTTTGCCGGCAATATTCGGAATGTTTGATTTCATTGGGTATATATGATTTTGATGCCCAAGATATTTTTGCGTTCAAAAAACTCCGTTTAAGTGGAAGCCAATATATTAGATCAACGTTGGCTTTATATTTTGCTTTTCTTAAGACAAAAATGAAACAAAATTATGACAACTTTAGTTTTCCACTTGTAATCGATTCGCCACGAGAAGGTGAACAAGACGATCATAATAGTTCTAATATTTTAGAAACTATTTTGAGTGAAAATATGGGAAATTTACAAAGAATTGTGGCTAGTGTTAATGCTCAAAAATATCTCTCGCCACAAACACTTAGCCGAATAAATTTAATCGAACTTAATGGAACTTCAAATCATGTGATGTCTTCGTTGGATTATGAAAAAAATGAACAAGAAATTGAGCTATGTATGTCATATTTCAAAAGAGTATAAAATCTAATTGTCAAACAATCTATTTCTTTAAAATAAAGCAAAATTAAAAACAAGCACTTTATTAAGCTCAATGTCAAATGCTAAACATATTTTTCTTAAACATAATAAACTTACATCTTTATTTTCTTTCATTTTTCTATAGTTGTTTTCGCTTATCTCGGATAGTGAAATCAGCTGCTTTTTGGTTATATGTCTTTCCTTCATTAAATCCCATAAGCCATCATAGCATGTGTAGCCATAAAGGTCTCTATCATCTCCTTCAGGAGGCGAAGAGGCCTTTTTTTCTTTGCGACGACGCACTCAAGGTGGTCTTTTATTGCATGCAGTATGTCTTTCGCTGCAAAAGAAGGCCTAACTCTTATCCCAAGCCCTTTGAAATCGGCAATCATCGCTCTCATGGTGTGTTCGTCCAATTCACAGTAACTCAATGCTTCCTCGATTCCGTCCTGGCATAGGAGTGACGGATTGAGGATCAACGCATCGCTGTAAGAGATGTCTTTTTTGTCGTTTGGGTTCATGAGCTTTCTTACGTACTCTCCCTTGTGTATGGCCTCCATGACGCCGGCTTTGTCCTCGTCGAAGTACTTCAGGAACCACGACCATATCGTTTCTTAAACGATGGAAGCCGTGGCTTTTTCTTTGCCCTGAAGCACCCTCCGTATTGCATTGAATAAACATCTGGAATTCTTCCCAAGCATTAAAATGTTCATTTCCTTGCATTTACTAAACAGGGAAAAAATGATATAAAAGAAGTGTGGTAATCAGTACCGATTTGAGGAGGCTCAAAGGAGGTACCGTACTTGAAAGATTATCACAAAGCCACATTAGACAAAAAGAAGACCGGTTTATTGATTAGGGATGCCATCATGGCATCAGGGATTACGATTGAGGGAATATCCGTATTATTGGAACTATCCACTCCAAGAGTCATCTATGAATGAATGAGCGGCAACAAACTCCCAAGTCTAGAAAACCTTGTTAATTTGTCTCTAATGTTTGATGTAAAGATAGAGGATCTTGTCGCTTTGCGATAAGGCCTCTTTTTTTGTACTGGCAGTACATTCAATAAATTACGAATTTAATTTAGAATATAAGAGTATTAGACATTTTACTTTATAAGTAAATTATAGTAAAATTAAGTCGATACAAAGAGCGTGTTCTTAACCGTAGTTTAAGAACTTTACCTATATGGGGTGTCGGAATGAATGCGAGGGCTGGGACAATCCTGTCGCAGGAGTAAACCGATTGTTAGAAGCAAAACCCAAAGAGTGGTATGGCGTATCATCCAAAATAAACTGAGGGATATAGTTTATTCAGAAAGGGTGCGGCCATGCCATGCCCCTTTTTGTTTACTTATCCCAAAAGGATGGCGGCCATGAAGAAGAACAGCAAAAAGACTATAAAATTATATGATGAGAATGCGTATGACCAACTCGATTACTACGGGGTTTTAATGAAGAACGGCAGAGCTAGAATAGACACAAAAAGATATAAGAAATTCTTCAATATCCCCGATTCTAAAATAGAGCATAGAAAGACTGTTTATTACATCCCGACAAAGATTCATAGATTGGATTATTACTGCAATGTATTTCGAGACTTCCTATCCTCATTGAAAGATGAATGGAATAGGGAATACTCAAGAGCAATCAAACTCATAAAAACGCCTACAGAAGTCGAGTCCGATACAGTGGCATCTAGCCTGTCAACGGGGATTTTTGAGTACGATGAAGCTTGTTCTATTGGAATGATGGCAGGCATAAAAAGAGATAGCCAATATAGATATGTAATCAAATCTATGTATGCCCAGTTTTTCCAGCAGGCAATGTCCCAAGTCGATGCTTTGAGCTTGAAAGTGATTGTTGCCGAAGGCTATCAGAACAATAAATTCAGCAGAGAGATTTTTGATACATTCATCCAAGGCAAGCAAAAGAACGTCCCTAAAACGTTCTTTTCTTTCGACAGCTACGCTATTTACGATAGAGCATATAGAGTTTGGAATTTTTTGAAACACAACTCCCTTAAAGCATATTCTGCGTTGAAGAGCAAATATCCCGAGATGATTTATGATCCGAATAGCGCATATAAGAACGGAGATTTGGCGGTATCGGTCGTCAAAGTCGATGAGAAATTCTTAATCAACACTTTGGATGAGTTGCCAAAGTTTTTTGATGAAGTTTGTCAAAGAGGGTTTAGTGAGAACCCTAAAGACGCAAGCTGGGATTACGATGATTACTTTATACAGAACGCCAAGGACGAGATTGAAGCAATCACCAATCCACTGGGAATTCCAGATTATTTATGATGAGCGAGGTACAAAACTATGAGTTACATGTTTCTTAGTTTCGAAGAGCATTTAGAAAAGCAAAATAGACAAAAAGGGGATTTCTATACTGAGTCTCTTACAGATCAGTATCTAAGGTTGGCAAAAAGAGTTCCTGATAGATACAGGCTTGCTAAGCTCGATGATTTTATCGAGAAGCTCTTTCCTACCGATATATTAAATGAGTATTTCTTTTCCTGCCCGAATTTTTTAAGAGAAAGGCACGAGAATGACACAGGCAAAACATACTTGAATAACGTTGTTATAAGACCAACCAAAACCCTGTCCTCCGCCAAGTATATGCCCGAGAATCAAAATATCATTTTGGTCGGCGACATATCCGATAATGGAAAATACAAGATTTTCGAAGTTAAGGGTATGGAATTTATCGACGACTCCATGAAGTCTGATAGAGATATGGTGGTGAAAGCTAAAGCCGTTAGTAGTTTCGGCTATGTCAGTTCACCTAATGGCTCTAAATATAAAGCATGGACTATCGATAGAGTCAACCATGATGAAACATTATTCACTCCCGATTTCGTCAATGAGCTAATCAACAAATGCTTTACCGTCGATGACGTCATGAAGGTTAGGAAAAGCTATGACGAATGGGAAAAGTATTTCGACTTCAGGGATTATTATCTAGACGAGCAGTCAAAGCGCAATTTCAAACTGGATTCGGCAGAATATATCAAATCTTATGCCGTAAACAGGAAAGAGTACAGAAGCAAATCTGTTGTTTACGACGAATACATCTTAGACGGCAGGGATGAACTCAAAAACGGCGAGATGATCGTCTTGTCCGAGAAGGTCGAGAATGCCGAAGAATTCCCGTTAGTCAGACTTATTATCGATAGAAACAGGAAAGAGTTCCTTGATAATAGGGTTTTAAGACGTGGAAGACTGGTGAATGAGGAAGAAAGGAAAATCCGTTCTTTGGCAAGTGACAATGTTTTCATAACTGCCGTCGATCCTGCCTCTAAGTCTAAATACCCCAATAGAGATAAAGTCGACATCAGCGAGATGCTGCCTCAAGGCTATGAATTGGGCGATAGGTTCAAGGTCATCTCATATGATGTTGAGCCTGCCGAACACATTGAAGAACTTAATCGAAAATGCGCTCAGGATACAGATAGCGCCTACAAATCCATCGATTCAAAATACAAAAAGATAATCGGTGATGAGCTTAATAAGTATATTGCCATAGAGCAAAAGAAAATCGACGATGAGAACGAAGCTCAGCTACGAGAAGCCGAAGATTCTTCGAATTCTTCCTTAGATGAAGAGGTTAAAAACAATACTGATGAAGAAATCATTAATAAGGTTGAATCTATAAAACGCGCGAACAAGAGAAATATCCAGTCTGCAACTAAGATAGAAAAAGGTGAATTAAACGAAGCTTTTTCAATCAGGTTAAATCGCTTGATTGAGGAAGAAAACTCAAAGATAGACATTAGGAAATTCTATGTTGAGAGAAACGAAAAAAGATTGGCTGATTTGGGAAAAAAGCTTCAAAGAGAAGGCAACAATAAACTAGATAGAAAGAGAAAAGAAAAGAATCAGGAATTAGAGAATAAATACAAGGAAGACATAATACTAGAGAAAACGAACGCAAAGACCAATCTCAACGAAGCCTTGAGGAAAGACACCGAAAAGGCAATCGAAGATGAGACAATCAAAAGATTTGCTCTTTATTTTAGGCTTGGCGATCCCAATGGGAGCATCAAAGAAAAGCAGATCAAGCAAATAGCCAATTGCCAGTATATCGTCTATGACAACAGAGCCGAATTATCGAAAATCAAAAGGCAAAAGACGGCCTTGGATAATTTCTACCAAGGCTATGTCAAGAACCCTTATTTATCCACCTATCTTTTCGCTCCGGAAACATTGCCGCCTGTCTCTAGCACTGTAGAGCCTAATTGGACGTGGTATTTGGAGTCTCTTAACGAGAAGCAAAAAGAAGCGGTCAGAAAAGCCGTTGCTAGCAATGGCATATTCTTGCTACAAGGCCCTCCCGGGACAGGAAAGACTCAGGTCATTGCGGAAACCGTTGCCCATTTAGTAAAGAGCGGCAAGAAGGTTTTGATTTCATCTGAAACGCATAAGGCCATCGACAATGTCTTCGAACGCTTGCCGAAGATTGCCGAGATTGTCCCGGTTAGACTCATCCCTTCAAGCAATGACAAGAAGAAGGATAACGAGTACGATCCCGGAAAACTCGTAGATAACTTCTATTCCAATATCGCCTCTACCATGTCTAGATCCATCAATAGATATAGGAACTTCGAGAAGAACAAAGAAGAATTCAATGAGAGGTACAAAGCTTTAGCAATCCTCAAATCGAAGATAGACAAATCGCAAGCCACCCTTGATAAGTCAATCGAAGAAATTAAAGAAAAAGAATCTAGAGCCAAGATCATCAATGACAAAATCAGCGCTTTAAAGGACAAAGAATCCGAGAACAGGATAGCTTTAGACATTCTCAACAGAACACAGCGCCATATCGATAAGAACAGTTTCCAACTAAACGATGACATCGATAACGAAATCATCATTGAACTTAGGAAAACTATAGAGGCGTACATTGACTCAAGCGTTTATCTCTATGAAGAGAATTCCGACTTGGGCACTTTCGTTAGAAATGTGTTCAATCTTTCCAATGAGCAAATCATCCAGGAATTATCAATCATCGATCCTTCATCTAATCAAACAAAACGCGAGATTGAACTCAATGACTTAAAACACAAAAGAAGCTTGCTTGAGGATGAATCAGGTGATCCCTTGCCAGGCAAAGAAGACGAACATAAAGCCGTCAAAGACGAGATAAAGAGACTTATCAACGAAAGAAACTCCTCACAAAGTGCTGATAACTTAGATATCAAGTTGAAGAAGATATTCAATTACAGCTATTTGGTCTCCAATATAAGCACAATCAAAGACGCCCTCGACAATCTCAAGGATCAAATTAGAGAGGCGAAGGCCGATGCCATAGCTAAACTTAATCCGAAAATCACTGAAGTTGAAAAGAAGTCCAATGAAATCAAATCTGAAATCGCTCATCTCAGCCTAGATATCAAAGAAATCAATAACGAAATTCAGAATATCTATGACAAGGATGATGTCAAGAGCATCCAAAACGACAAGGATAAACTAGAAAGCGATATTTCCAAGTTCTTCAAAGAATTCGAAATTGCCGAGCCTTACACCAACATTGACGCAGCATTGCGCATCATCAAAATCAAATGGGACGAGCTGGAAACAAACTTCGATAAGACCGCAAAAGAGAATCAAGAAAAGATTCCGATGTATGAGAAGATATCGAAATACATTTCCAGTGATGACATCCTTGAAGAAGACAGAAAAGCCTTCACTAAGGATTTGTTTGAAAGCGCCAATGTCTTTGGCATCACTTGCACAAGCAACGATAGATTCAGAGAAAGGAAGATCGATTCTTTGTCCGAATTCAATTTAGGTGATATCAATTTGAAATCCGTTGGTATTGATGTTGTCATTATCGATGAGGTTTCAAAATCTAGTTTTATAGACTTATTGATTCCTATCCTTTATGGCAAGACCGTCATTTTGGTTGGTGACCATAGGCAATTGCCACCGATGTATGAGTTCTCTAAGCTCAGAAAAGATGATTTTGAGAATTTAGATGAAGAGAAGATCACACCTGAACTCAACGCTAAGTTCACCAAGATGTACGAGGAATGCTTCTTCAAGACTTTGTTCGAGAAGATTCCCGAAGATTACAAGATGATGCTTGTGCAACAATATCGTTGCCATGAGCACATCATGAATGTATTCAATCATTTTTATCAGGGCGAATTAAAAATGGGGTTCAATGGACAAAATAACGAAAAGAAGCACGGGGCAACAATCATTTCTAATGGAAGAACAATCATTGAGCCAAGCGAGCACGTTTACTTCGTTGATTGCAAGCAAAACGAAACCCATGAGGAAGACTCTACATCCATGTTCAACATGGGTGAGGCTAGAGTAGTAGCGGAGCTTGTAAGAAAATTGAATGATTTCTATAAAGCACATCCTGAGAAAGAAAGGCTGAGCATAGGAATCATTTCGACCTATGGCGACCAGGCGGCTAAGATAAAGAGCGAGCTTAAGGCTAGAAAAGTTAAGCATGACGCCTTCTTAGAACCCGAGAAAATCACCGTAAGCACGGTCGACGATTTCCAAGGTGATGAGAAAGACATAATCATACTATCTATGGTCAGAAACCCCGAAAAGCCGGAAAAGTCTAACCCAGGATTTATTTTGGCCTATCAAAGAATCAACGTCGCTTTATCTAGAGCTAGAAGGCTCTTGATAGTGGTGGGCAACAGAAAATACCTAGAGAACAAAGGCGTAATCGATTTGCCTGACGTCTACGGAAGGAAGGACAAAGACCAACCGCGATTCAGAGTTTACGAAGAGATAATCCATACTATCGAGCAATACGGAAAGGTCATAGAAGATGTCGATGTATTGCCTGAGAAGGAGGAAAGAATAAATGGCTAAGTTCGAATTAAATACCTCATTCCAATTTCCTTTCTTTAGGGTGACGGAACTCGTTTCATATACCGAGGTCAAGAAGCCTAGCGGCGTCGCTTATATGCTTCTTGTCTTGATAAACGAATCAAAAAACAAGAAAGCCAATCTTTCTATTACGTTAGAGAATTTTGGCATTCCAAAAAGTTTGCATTTCATCTATGAGAATGCATTGAGAGATTTAGAGAACAAAAACATCATAGAGGTTGATAGAGAAAGAGATGCCTTCGATGAATATCTCATCAGCGATTTCTCATTCACAGCTGAAGGCAAAAAAGTCTTTAGAGAAGAATCCATTCCTACTGGAGTTATTAAAGAGACAAGGATTCCTGTTTGGTACGACATTGCCTTGAATAATTTTTCTATTGGATTGCTCAATTCTGACATGGAGCCAAAGCCGTTGATGGATAGTGCGATCACTCCTGAATTCATAGAGCAATTTAGAATCAACAAAGACGTAGAAGATTTCCTGAAGTCGAATCAAGGAAAGAGGATTCCTATCTATGACGATAACAGCAAATGCCAAGGCGATGTGACCATCAAAAAAGAAGAAGTCATCACTAAAGTAGAAACTTTAGATCAAAAGAATTGGGTGGCAAAATACGATTGCTCGATTGAAATAAACGACGACAATCTTGATTTTGAATTTGATAATGAGCAGCTAAAGAAATTCTTCGATAAATATTATTCAGCAGAGATCATCAACAAGTTCCTAACTTTAAAGACCAAATTCAACTTCGAGTCATCATATACCGATGGTTTAAAATTATCTTCATTCAACAACTTTGATATCGCTCAGGTTTTAATTCCTAAAGAAATAAGGGACGAACTTAAGAAAAAGAATAGGCTATTGGTCACTAGGGGTAATTATACAAATAGTGGAATTTTCAGTATTGATGGAACAAAAGGATTAGATATCGTATCTAATTCTTGTGAGTTTATGGTTGTTGGCCAGGATAACTCCATATATGCCTATGTTCCCGGCGTATTTGTTTTCAGTAATAAAATTTTTGGAGATATACGTATCCCGTTGGTGCTTAAACTCAGGATCTCAACCGAAGAACTTCAAAAAATAGCTCTTCCTTATTTGGAAGCAAGACACGCTTATAGCGAAGAGTCCTTCAAGGATATCGTTAGACTTACGAATATAACCAAAGATACTAAGACAGCATGTGATATCTTGGACGGCTATATGACCCACAATTTCGAAAACAACATCGTGTTGCTCAAAGAAATAAAAGATTCAGCCATAACAAATAAAACGATATCGCAAAGATATAAGGCTCTCTTGACTGATAATTATCATAATTACGCTAAGACTATCGATGAAGATAAGTTGGAGTCCTTCTTGAAGATAACCCACTCAATTCCTAAATTCATCGGCTTGAATGAGAATGATGTTTTGACCGAGATATTCACCAATATAGGTGATATTCAAAGCAATCTCAATGCTTATGAAACTTTGGTTGAATCAGGATTCGATAGGAAAGTCGCTGCTTTTTATGCTAACCCCATTCCTGAGGTGCTCAACGGAAAAACATCTAACGATAAGTCTATACTAGATTTCATCAACTATAGAACCTGTGTCAAACATATGAAATCTTTGACCGGCATCAATGATGCATTTAATTACGTTATCGATCTAGAGAAAATAGAAAAAATAGAATTCAAGGAGCGTTATAGCACGGCGTCTTCTCTGACTAACCAAATCAGCTTCTTCAAAGAGAGGAACACGGATGCGTTCAATTCTATGGAATCATTCATGAATATCTTCGAAAAGATAAACGACGATTTCAATATGCTTGACGTGGCCTTGAAGAATCCAAACAACATCACTCCAGAACTAATCGATAAAAAGATAGTTAACGGCGATTATCAATTCGTGTTCGTTAACCTTGCGGCTAAATTGGAGTCCATCTTGAAGACCAAGTTCAAATTAGATGGCACTCTATGGGAGAGATTAACAGTTGCTAAAAAAGAAAAACTAATAGATCGCAACATAGTTTATGATTTATTAACTTTCAAGGAAAACAGAAACGCATATATACATCCAGAAGATAGAGATGCTAACTTCCAACCTGATGATATCAGACGTTGGAGCAAAGAAATATTTGAACTAGGCAAGGAGGAGGATAAGAAATGAGCCATCAAGTAGTTATAGATTATCAAGGCGTGTCCGTTGAAGCACAGGCCAAGTGCGATGTCGCCGTAGCGTCCTTGTGTAAGATAGGCAAAACCTTGAATAGAATTCATGAAACCGCAAGCAGTTTGGAAACTTCTAAAGTTAAAGAATATGAAGCCTATTTATTAGAAGCTAAAGAGAAAATTAAGACTAAAATAGAAGCTTTCAAAAAATCATTAGATGCATACAAGCAAAGAAGCAAAAAAGTAGATTCCGACAGCAAAGAATATAATCAGTACCTACAAACTAAGGACGATATAATTGCAAAAGCGGATGAACTTCTTAATTTGACCAATCAATTAACTGGATCTAAGTTGGCAGTCATTGACCAAATGATTGACGAAGGATTGCTTGATGCAGGCAATAGGCTGTTTGAAAACTTAGAAAAAAAAGCAAATGGTGTTTTAAATCTCGATGAGAAAATGATGGATAAGATCAATTCCATCGAAGATGTGTCATTGAGAGATTTAACTTACAGAGAGTTACTCAATGAAGAAAATAAGGGATTGTCATTCGAGCAGCTTAAGGCTAAAGCTCAGGAAGAATATGACATTTTACTTGGCAAGAAAACAGCCACAGTTATTGCCGAAACTAAAGAAGAGCTCAAACAACAAGGAATCGACACTGAAGTTCTAAATAATGCCAAAACAGTCAGCGAGGCAACAAGCATTGCGAACGATGCAATCGTTGATGAGAAGATTAGAAAAGAAACGCTCAAAGTTATAATCAAGTCCATCAAGGCTAGAGGATTTATTGTCGACACAAAGAATAACCTTAAAATTGATAAGAAAAACAATATAGTAAAACTTGTCGCTCTAAAAGCATCAGGCCAAAGGGCTGAATTCGAAATCCAACTCAATGGCAAATTCATGTATCACTTCGACCAATACGAGGGCCAAGCTTGCAAGAAAGATATAGAACCTTTCTTGGAAGACCTTAAAAACATTTACGATATTGATATAAAGCACGGAGAAGTGATTTGGGAGAATCCAGACAAGGTTCAAACACAGAAATATCAGTACGTTAATAAAAACAAAGGCACGAATTAGGAGGTAACGCCAATGTCATTGCAAAACAGTTTTAACAAAATCAAACGAAGCGCGGGTATCAAGAAATGCGTTATGATCGACGGAAACGTCGGTGACGTCTATCTTGACGACAAGAAGAAAATCGTCACATTGAGAGAATACCTTGAGAGCATGCTCAAGGAGATGGATTATCCCGACATCGTCTATTGGGATAGAGTCGAAGGGGCAACCGGAGCCATCGACAAACTCAAAGTAACCGATGACGTCGAAGTCCAAGGCGATGCCTATGATTTGGGCGACGACGAGGAAGAGCAAGAGCAGCCTAAAGGCCAGTCAGGCTTATTCAAGGCTCCATCTGAGATCCTTAATGTCGTCTACAAGAACGTTATTGATAGAAAAAGGAAGGTTGCATTCATTCTCAATTGGTCTGAGTATCTTTTCGGTGTCAATGGGCTTTCCGAAGACGAAAGGCAAAACATCACTTTGCTTGGAAAAGCATTGAAGGATAGAAAGGTCGACTACCTTGACTCCGACTGCAACGAGAGCGTAGTCATAATGATTCTCAACAAGACTTCAGGAATGCCCATTTCTTTCTACCAAGGAAACCCTGAAGTTGAGATAGTCACCCTTCAAAAACCTGATAGAGAGGAAAGAAAAGCCATTGTTGAGAAAATAGAAGACTCATTCAACGTCAAACTTCCTAATGGGACGTCATCGCTTTTAGATGTTGAGAACTCTCAATATATCGATATGCTCGAGGATTTCACCAACAGAGAAATCATCCAACTTTCCAGATTATCCAGAAAAGAAGAGAAGACCACATTCGATAAGCTCTTCTATTTGTTCAAATACGGCGAGAAAGAAAATCCTTGGGAGAAACTCGAATACGAAAGAGTCAAGAATATCAAAAAGGAACTTTCTGAAAGAGTTGTTGGGCAAGACGAAGCCATAGAGAAAATCGAAAAGACGGTCATCAAAGCCTACATGGGGCTCACTGGGCTTCATAAGACTTCATCTAGATCAATGCCTAAAGGCGTGTTCTTCTTCGTTGGTCCTACTGGTGTAGGCAAGACAGAACTTTCCAAAGCTTTGGCTCAATTCTTATTCGGCGATGAGCAGGCTTGTATCCGTTTCGATATGTCTGAATACGCTCAAGAGAACAGCGATCAAAAGCTTATCGGTGCCGCTCCTGGATATGTCGGGTATGAAGAAGGCGGACAATTGACTAACGCCATCAAGGAACATCCATTCAGTGTCGTCTTATTCGATGAAATCGAAAAGGCAGCTAAGCCAAATCCTAGAATCTTGGATATCTTCCTTCAAATCCTTGAAGACGGAAGACTCACCGATTCCAAGGGTGAAACAGTCTACTTCAGCGACACAATCATCGTCTTCACCTCTAACTTGGGTGCCAATGAAGTACAAGCAAGTTCTGACAAGGAAGGTGTTGCTAAAGAATTCACCAAGATCGTCAAGAATTACTTCGATAACGAGCTTAAGAGACCTGAGCTTTTGGGACGTATCGGTTACAACAACATCGTTCCCTTCAACTTCATCAACAGCAGAGATTTCCAATACAAGATTTGCAAATCCAAATTGAAACCAGTCATCAAAGGAATAGAGGAAAAGTACAAGCTAACTCTTGAATTCGAGAAAGAGATGGAAGCCATTGATTATATTCTTAATGGAGTTGATTCATCTAAAGGTGGTAGAGATATCCTCAACGCCATCAATGACAGACTGCTTGATCCTTTGGCTAAATATCTCTTCGACAACAAAGACGAACTCCGTGGCTTAAAGGGCAGCGATATAGTTGCGAAAGTAGGAAAGAATGGATTCGAATTCATCTTCGATTAAATTCAACGTCGCAAATATAAAATTAAACACAAAGACCGAAGGGCCATATAGCCGTTGCTGTATATGGTTCCAAGGCTGCAACATTCATTGTCCAGGATGCTGCAATTTTGATTTGCAAAAATTAGCTCCAAAACACATTGTCGGTGAAGACAAATTGTTGGAAATAGTCAAAGAAGCAAAGAACAAATATGGAATAGAAGGAATCACTCTTAGCGGAGGAGAACCTTCGATACAAAAAGGGCTTACTGATTTCAATAAGAAAGTCCGTGAATTAGGATTAGGAATCATAATGTTCTCTGGGAGATATAAAAATGAACTTGATTCCAATCTTGTATCATCAGTGGACTTGTTGATTGATGGTCCGTATATAGATTCCAAACATGATTTTAAAAGACTGCTTTTAGGATCGACAAATAAAAGACTTAACTTCATCACTGATAGATACAAAGATAAAGCCGATTACTTTGAAAATGAGGTGGCACTGGAAGAAATCAATATCGAAGATGGTTATCTATTCGTCAATGGAGATTAGAAAAGAAGCCGGAACGGTATAAATGCTGTTTGTAGTTTCCAGTAGACCTGTCGAAAAACGTTTCCAGTGGATATATTCCTTCTATGCGGTTCATCGTATGTATGGTCATGTTCCTTGCGTTCAAACTATGCATGTTGAGACTGTGGTGTTGCTAAGTCGTAAAAACGGCTGAAAAAGGCCAAAAATCGATAAAAATTGACGGATTTCCTACTTCTCAAAAAAGCAGGAAATCCTCTTTTTTATTGCAAAAATGGGCTAAGTGGCGGTAAACCGGTAAAAAACAGGGCTTTACTCGTATGGGGAAATAGGTCAACTTCAAAAATGAACACCCATTCTACCTAGTATCGATATGGGGATAGGTGACTGGTATGTTTACACGATGGAGGGAATAGGTGAAAAAGTTCGTATTTATCGGCATTTTTGAAAATTTGAGATTTCCTCATTTTTTACGTTTTCGGTATACAGTGCAACTACACATTCAACCTGGAAAACCGATTTTTAGCCTAAAAAGAGGCAAAAACAGGGGTATAGTTTGATTGGAAAGGGCAAAAAACTCGAAAATCGTTATCACATCAATAAAAAATAGGTTTAGAAAATTTCGATATTTGTTAGGAATTAAAGGGAGATAACACATAAATAGACATGAATCATTAATAATTTCTGATACATCTGTTACACTAATAATGAAATTAGGTGATACGAATGAACCAAAATTACAAAATACTAGAAAAGATGATAGAGAGCGGAGATGGAAGCCTATCCAGAAAAGATGCAATCGTAAATGGTGTTCCACCTGCGTCTTTCGCAAGATACGTAAGTTCCAATCGTCTCGTCAGAATAAGGCGTGGCGTTTACGCGAAAGACGGAGTCGTCGATGACCTCTTCCAACTTCAAAGAAGATATCAGAGGATTGTCTATTCCGGCATAACTGCGCTTTATCTCCTTAGGCTGACCGACAGGATTCCGGATTCGATTGAGTTCACAATCCCTAAGGAGTGCCGCGTGAGAAAAGAAAGCATAGGGTGTAATGCTATTTGTCACATCGAAAACAACGAGGAGCTGTTTCATTTGGGAAATGTCAGTACCGGAACCATGTTCGGGAACAACGTCACTTGCTATTCAAAGGAAAAGATGGTTGTGGAGATGATACGGAAAAGGGACGATTATGATTCCGAACTTTTCCTCAAGGCAGTGAAGACGTTTTTGAATGGAAAGGACAAGGACATGGACTTCCTCTTCCAATACGCGAAGATGAGGAAAGTGGAAGAGAAGGTATATCGGATTCTGGAGGCAATGGATTATGAGGATTAACATGGATTCGCTTTTTATGCGACACGGAAGGTTTGTTTTCAACAATTGATTTCTTAATTTGCTTGTTATAGTTGCAAATATTTAGGAAACATAAAAAAATGCCACAATAACTATGAAATAACAATGACGCAGTGTATAATAATAGTAAAGGAGGTAGGCTATGAGACTATACAAACGGGAGAGGTATCTGTCCAAAATGCGCGCTTTTTTCCACGACGATGACCTCATCAAAGTGATAACTGGGATACGCAGATGCGGGAAATCCAGCCTCATGCAGACCATAGCGGAAGAACTCAAAGAAGGTGGCGTTGCGGAAAACAACATTATTTACATCGATCTCGATAAACGTGGGTACAAAAGCATTCGGAACGCCGAACAGTTAGATGCATTAATCGAATCCGCCACGCAAGCGAAAGGGATGAAATACCTTTTCATAGACGAGATTCAGAACGTCGAAGGCTTCGAAGAGGTAATCAACGGGTTCAGGTCGGAAGGAGACTATTCGATTTTCATAACTGGCTCAAATTCCTATTTGCTCAGTGGGGAGCTCGTGACGAAACTGACCGGTAGATACCTTGAGTTCGAAATGTTTCCACTGACATTCGACGAATACGAGGACATGAAGAGGTTTTATGGGCGGGAGATAAACCCCAATGCCGAAATAGAATTGAATAGCTATATTTTGGAAGGCGGATTCCCACGAGCTATTCAAATTGACAGCCCTTCGGATAAGCGCACCTACGTGAAGGGAATCATCGATGAGATCTTCGAAAAAGACATAAAACGAAGAGTGAAAATCAAGGACGTTCAGTCCTTTGAATTGGTTCGGAATTACATCATCAACAATTTCGGCGCGACGACAAGCATCAACAGCCTGCACGAAGCAATTCTCAAAAACGGCATGGCCATCAGCCGCGCGACGGTGACTCGGTATATAAAGACGTTGGTTGACGCAAAGATTCTGTACGAATGCAAAAGGTTCGATATGAAATCGAAAAAAACGCTTTCCGGAGAGCAAAAGTATTACGTTGCCGACCTAAGTTTTTACTACGCGATGAACACGGACAACCGGATCAATTACGGGCCGACGCTGGAGAATATCGTGTATCTATACGCCAGAAGCCTCGATTACGCGGTAAGCGTGGGACGCATCGGAAAGCTGGAATGTGATTTCATTCTCAGGGATGTCAACATGGATTATTCATATGTGCAGGTGGCTTATAAGATATTGCAGAGCAAAGATACGGAAGATCGAGAATACAGGCCGTTAGAGAGCATACGGGATAACTATAAAAAATATGTGATGACAACGGACTATATCCTGCAAAAGAGAAATGGAATCCTCCATGTTAATCTGATGGATTTCATAGGCGGGGGAAAACAATTTTAAGCGTAGGACTTGCACATTAAAAACATGCCAAAAGCGGATGCTGCGATTAAAAAAATGGTTTTTAAAGAAGACACCGATTCAGGAAAAATCGCAATCGGCATGGGACGGGGTAGAAAAAATCATTCCCACGCAGAGAATAAATTACTGGTTTTCTGCTCGAAGAAGACGACTTATACAGGGGGCTGTGGAAATCCTATACGAGGAAAGCGGGCTATGCCTACTTTGAAATGAACTTCAACAAACCAATTTATTCGGTGCTATATAGTGTAGGCTTTTGGAGCAATTCTGAAAATTTAGATGGTACTGCTGCGCTTAAAATAAAAGACAGCAATGGTAATTGGACTCAAATGACCAATTTGCTTTCTCTTCAATTAAACGCTAGAGGACAAGGGCTAAAACGATATTCTAATTATTTTCCTAACGGAATTTATGGGCTCAAATTTGAATGCACTGCCACAGCAACCGGCAGTAGAAACATGGGAAGACTGTCAATTGATGATATTGTTTTTGGTATGAAAGTCGGAAGCAACGATAATAATTATTACATTACAAATTATAGAAAGACTGTAGCATAAGGATAGGAGATGATTGGCACGATGAAAACAAATTTGAAGAAAATATTTGCATTATCCCTCATTTCTTTTGCCTTGTGTGGCTGCAACGAAGGAGCGAATGTCGCCATTCTCAAAGTCGGATTTGATAAATGCATAGGTACCTCTTCTCCTACTCCTCAGGTGGGCCTTGCATTCACTTCTAAAAGTAAGCAATCACTAAATGCTGCTTTTGATGTATATGTAGGCGCTAGAAAAGGTTTTTCCGAAGATTGAGAAAATGATCTATGGGGTTGCAATCCGGGATATGGGAAGTTCGCCATTAATAGAGAGATTAAAACCGAAGCTGGCGAGACTTTCAAAAACGATTACATGATTATTGACGATTTTCCAAACGAGGAGAAATACCTCTTAACCTATGAGACTATCGAAGGGACTGTAGATGGTGTCATTCCGCATTACAGGGATTATATTGAAGATACGTTTGATTTTTCCTCTATTGATCTAGCAAAGGGGAAAATCGGGTACCACATCGTTTTTTACGATGATATAAATCAAAAGCTTTTCGATGAAAATGTGTATATATATGGCATTTATTGGGGCGGCACCATGAATTTTGAAAAAGTCAATGAAGAAGTTGTGCTCTCCATATAAATGTTCTTCGGCCAAAGCGAAATTCTTGCTGATCTTCAAGAGGGAACCAAATGCTTAAGCTTCCAGGGGTCGGAACTGCACTAAACAGTTTTATGCATGTTTCCGTGATTGGTCATGGAATGCTGGAACTAGCGATAATTTACAAAACCACCAATGCTTATGGGTAACTATTCACAAGATGCAAAACTACGAGATATACTCGGACGATAGGCATCCAAATATCCAGAATATAAAAGCGATCATCGATTCGTTGCTGTCACAGGCATTAAGCACCAACGCTGTAATCAAAATTACAATCGATGAAGCCAGAAATTACGTTTTGGTTGGTGGAGAACAATATAGCGGACGATTGGTTTTATAAATAGTCTCTGAAAATGTCATTCATCTAAATCATAAAAAATAACTGAATGATGCAACCCATACATGTAAGGCGTGCAGTTTTTGCCAGTTGCACAGTCATGTTCAAGCTGTGGTAGATATGTTCCTTTCACACTGTGCCTCGTATGGGTAGACCAGTTCTTTGCGTCCATGTTATGCATGTTGAGACTATTGTGCTGCTTCAGCGCAAAAACGGCTAAAAAAGGCCAAAAATCATAAAAAACGGTTGGATTTCCTACTTCTCAAAAAGCGAGAAATCCTCTTTTTTGTTTCGTAAATGCATCAATAGCGATAAAAATAGAATTTTTACTCATATGGAGGAATATTAAAAAAGAACAAAAAGATATCAACACATTCAAAATATCTGCTAATAAAAAATTCAACAATATTTGGATAGAAAATGTTTATAAATTAAATTATGTTAATAATGAACTAGTCAAAACAAACATAGATAAAGTTACATATAATAAAACACAAGATTCTATTGCTTTGAATTTAGAAAAGAATGAAAACTGTGTTGGATATTATTTTGAAGTTAAAGTTGCATATATTCTAAAAGATATAAGAGGCTTCATGTACTATACAGGTTCAATGGTGTTATTTTAAATAAATTTGAATTGTGGTCCTAAAAAAAATTAAGGCCATTTTTTTATTAAAAAATAAATTTAAAATTATCTTATTCCAATATAAGTGTTATTTGTAACATTATCAGCATTTTCAAGTGCAAAAAATATTGATAATTGCACCTGAAATTAATAAAATAATATTATAGGTGCAATTTATGAGTGTAAAAAGTAATTTCTTTAAACTAAACAAAACTGATTTTGACAAATATTTAAATGATTTAAAAACCTCAAATAACAGCATTCATTTATTGGAAGATAAATTCTTTTTTAATCAAACAGTTGAAATATCTAATATGGTAATATCCTTAAATAAAAAAATCCTGGGATTAGATTTTATTATCAATTCTTTTACAGAATTTTCAAAAAAACAAATAATTCAATCATTTATAATTGATGAAATTGAATCTACAAATAAAATAGAAAATATTTTTTCAACCAAACATGATATTTTTAAAATAATTAGCGAAGCATCTAAATCCAAAGAAAAAAAGATTATATCTATTGCCAATGCCTATCAATATTTGTTAGAAAAAAAAGGAACGTACATAAAGTCTATTCAAGATATTAGAAATCTTTATAGCATTGTTTTAAAAGATGCTATTGAAAAAAGTGATTTACCAGATGGCATATATTTTAGAAAAGAACCTGTTTATATAACTAATGGAATTAACAATATTCATGTAGGAATAAGCGATGAAGAAAAAATTAATAAACTAATGAATGAATTTGTAAACTTTTATAATTCCAAAAATGATGTACTTATTAAAATGATTTTATGTCATTTTATGTTTGAATATATACATCCATTTTATGATGGAAATGGTAGACTAGGTAGATTTTTATTTTCTAATGGAATTTATTTTGAAACTAAAAGTTATTTTTCTTTTGCTATATCTTCTTCTTTATTACATGAAAAAGATAAGTATTATAAGGCTTTAAAAATAGCAAATGATAAATATGAATTCGGTTGTCTTAATGCATATGTAGAAACTATTTTAATAATTTTAAACAATCAAATTGATTTGTTAATAAAAAAGATAAATACAGAAAAAGCTAAATTAAATGACTTTAAACTAAGTTTCAAAATGACAAAATCAGAAGTAAAAATTTCAAAATTGATAAGTGAAGCTTCTATCTTCTCATATTTTGGTGTTTCAAATGAAGAAATACTTAAAGAAACTCAAGTTTCCAAAAGAACTTTAATTTATACACTGAATAAGTTTAAAGAAAAAAATATTTTAATCGACACTAAAATAGGTAAATTTGATTATCATAAATTCATTATTTAAATTTTTTAAATATTGAATTTATCTCATTTAATAAATATTATCAAAATAATGATATTGCAAAATATCTATACATAATTATAAAGTAACAATTCGCAAATTATATTTCTTTCGAATAAAATAAAAAAATGATATAAATTTATTAGAAAGAATAATTTTAAGGCTCAAAATGGAACAAGAATTAATTTTAGTAAACCCTTCAGAAGAATATTTAAAAGAATTATTAGACTATAGGAATGAATTTTTAGCTAATGGAAATTCAATGGACGGATGTGGACCATTAAGAAAATTTACTGATATGAAAGAATATCTTAATGAAACCAATAAATATCTTAATCCCGCTACTCTTCCAGAAGGAATGGTTATTGCTACACAATTTTTATGTATAAGAAAAAGTGATAATAAACTAGTAGGAATGATACAAGTTAGACATTACTTCAATGAATATTTAGAAAAATATGCTGGACATATAGGATATTCTGTAAGACCATCTGAAAGAAGAAAAGGTTATGCTTCTTGGATGCTAAATAATATAAAACCATTTTGTAGAAGTATTGGATTAGACAAAATTTTAGTTTGCTGTTTAAATAATAATGTTGGAAGTAGAAAAACAATATTAACGAATGGCGGAATTTACGATGGTACAGTTTATAATGAATCCCAAAATAAATATTTAGAAAGATACTGGATTAATTTAAAAGACAAAGACTAATAGAAAGGAAAATGTAAATGTATGGTTCAATATATTTAGTAGTAAAAGATTTTGACAAGTCTTTAAATTTTTATGAAAAAATATTTAACAAAAAAGTAAATGCCATAAATGGTAAAAGATTTGCTATATTCAATTTAGACGGATTAAATTTATGTCTTATGAATGGATATTATGATTCTTTACACCCAGAACAAAAAGAAACCAAAGGCGAAAAATATCCTGAGTATGATAATCTAAATGAAATTGCTAATGCAGCAAATTCAAAAAAAGTATTCATTAATTTAGGAGTTGAAGACCTAGATAAAGAATATCAGCGTATTTTAAATTTAGGTATTTGTACTAACTTAACACCTATTAGGTATCTAAATGTATTCTCCCCATATTGGTATTTTACATTTATGGATCCAGATGGGAATCCTATAGAAATAACCGGTGGGAGGCATAAAGAATAAAGATTAAAACATACTAAATTGTACATAAATAACAAAGGAGAAAATATATGCATAAAAAAGAAGCTAGTGAATTATTTAATGTCTTAGGAAATGAAGATAGAGTTAAAATTATGAAAATGCTTTATAATCGTGGTGATTTAACTTTTAAAGAACTTCTTTCAATTATTGGTTGCGATGAAAAAGAACTAACAGATAGTTTAGAAAAATTATTATATTTTAATTTAATAACAACTGATAATGAAATTTATTCTTGTAACAGAGAATTATTAACCGAATTATTATCATTTATTGTCACTCCATGTGGATGTGTTAAAAAATAATCTAAATTTATCTTTATCTTTTAACTATTTATTTATTTTTTAAAAAATAATATTAAAAAATGCTAATAAATAGTTTTTTTGTTATAATAAATTTATCAATATCATTTCTATACAATAAATTACTAAATTTTCAGGGGAATCTTATGGCAGAAGAATTGAAGGAAAAAATTAACAAAGCAATAAAAGAAAATTTTGTTGGAAATTTTATATTTTCTGCTGAAGAAGAAGACAAAATTATTTATGAAAGTAGTACATTATTTCGAATTGCTTGTTTTAAATCTACAGAAAATATCCCTTTTGACAAATATGAATTAATTTTTATTGCTATAATCATTATTGCTAAAAAGTGGAATAATCAAAGTGAACCTTTTTACGATTTTATTGGAAACAAATTATTAGGAGCTAAATACGAAGAAAACAAAACAAAATTTCGTAATCAAATAACAAAAGTTATTGATTTTCTTTACAAATCAAAAAAAATATTTATGCTTAATTATAATAAAAAATATTACGCTACAATATTATGTCACTCATTTTCTCCTATATCCTCAATCAATTCATTTCTAAATTTATGTTTTGATATTTATTGCAAAGATTTAGACCAAAATTTTATTATAAATGACCCTACAATTGATCTCATAATCGGTAGCTTAAATAATAAAATTAATAACAAATCAGATGATGAAGATTTAACATTAAATTCTTCCGTATATTATCTAAGAGTAGGTATAAAGGGATTAATTTTATATGAGCCTGAAAAATTTAAAGATTTATTAAATTTCACTCTTAAATATATAGATAAAAAATTTAATTACGAAGCTTCAGATAAAACAAATTACTTAACTCAATTAATTGATTCTTGGTGGAATAATAAAATTGAAACATTAGGAAAAGAAATCTGTAAAATTAGAAAAGAAACAAAATACATCGCCTATGACTATTCGCAAATTAAAGCTTTTTATTATTTAGAAAATGGTATTGTAAAATTAATTATTCCTGCTTTTAGAATCTCTAATAATTTAGATTTTCTGCCAATTTTAACTATTTATAATAATAACATTGAAATTTTGTCAACTAAAATAAACTGTTCTGGATCAGGTCTTATAATGACAACTGAACAAATTATATATACATTAAAAGAAATAATTAAAAGTTCATATATTAAACTCAGAATAATAATAACTCATTTTAATAAACAAATTTATGATTCTACAGATACTCTTTTTCGTGATTTTATTCTTTTCGATAGGAATAAAGAATTAATAAATAGAGAATGTCTACCTGGACAATATTTTTTGTACTTTAAAGAAATTAATAATTTAATAAGTTATCCACAAGAAATTCAACAAACTTCTGAAATAAATACATATAGTTTAATTGCAAATGATGGAGAAAAAATACAGTCTAAAAATAAAATTGTATTTTTTAATAATGTAAACTCAAAAAGAGAAATTTCTTTTTTATCAAATGAACTAAATAATATCAAATTCAAATATGGAGAAGAAGAATTCAAAATTATAGAAGGCTATATATATGTCGAAATATCCAATAATTTTAACCCAAAAAATTATGGTGTTAGAATTAATCAATTTGTTTTCAATTTAAATATTTTCCCAAACACTATAAAAGAAAATAGTGTCTTATTTAATATCAGCAATTCATGTAACGTTGGAGAAAAATTAAAAATTACGATTTTTGAATATTCTACCGAAAAAATAATTTCATTAACAAATATAATAAGATTTAACAACATATCTATAAACTATGATAAAAAATATTATTTCGGAAATATCATAGGAAACGTTAACTTAGTAACAGAAAAATTTTCATTAAAAGCATCTTTTGCAACTCAAAATCAAGAAGTTGAAATTAATTACGATGGAGGAGAATTTATATTAAAACCACCATTAATATTATGGAAAATTAATGATGTAAAATGGCTTTGCGATACAAAATCAAACGCTACGTGGTTTAAGGATTATAATAATGGTTCAATTATCAAATTAAACTACCCTTTAAACGTTAATGTAGAATTATATTTAGGCATTCATTCTATTAAGCCATCATCAAATAAGCAATATGAAATAGGAAATAAGTTATATTCACTTATAAATACAGATAGCACAAATAAATTTTTTGATTTATTTTTAAAAATAGATAACGAATCATTCCAACTTGATAAAATATTTATTAAAGAAACCTTTATAAATAATCCTTTAATAATAGATTCTTTAAATAAAAAAATAATTTGGAATCCAGAACAATATATTGGAGAAAAAAATTTCAAACTAAAATTAAATATAATTGCTCAAAACAATAGAGAAAAACAAATTGACTTATGCAATGAAAAAAAGATATTTAATTTTGAAAGATATAAAGATGGTTATTATAAATTAAAAATTTATAAAGAAAAAAATTCCTTTTTCAAAAAAGAAAAAGATATTGAATTACTTTTTAATTACAATTTTATATTAGGAAACGAAAAAGATATCAAGTATAAAAATAAAATAATTAAATTAATTTCAGTAGCACTATTTGATAAAGAATATACAGAAAAAATAGAGCCATTATATATAGATTCTTTAAAATTCTTAAAAGAAACAAATTACTCTTCCGATTTATATTCTGGAAATTTATTTTATTATAATAATAAAAACCAAAAAATATATATTGATACAGATTGTAACCAAAAAACAAAAATTAATCCAGTAAGAATTGAAAAAAGAACAGAGAATACAATTTATTTAGGATATGGATTAGATATAACAAATAATGATTTTGAATTCACTGATGAATTCTTACTTAATTCAAAAAATAGAATGTGTATAAAAGAATCGAGAAAATGTAAAGAATTAAAATATATTGACTACTTTGAAATAGAAGTCGAACAAGAAACGGAGGAAAAAGTACATGTTTAATCCAATAAAAGCATCAGATAATATAAGAAAAGAATTTATCAGTTATATAGAAACTACTTTTTCATTTGCTGATACTTTATTAAAAAATCAATTCGATATTTCTTTACAAAATATAATATCAAGCGGTCCTTGGCTTGAAATAAATGATGTTTTTAAAACGGGATTATCAATTGATGAACTTATAGAGGCAAAAGTTCTTTCCCCTTTATTTAAAGAAATTGAAGCTTATAAAAAGCAAAAAGGATATAAATTTATTCTACCAACAAATAGAAAATTATATTTTCATCAGCAAAAAGCAATAGAAACAATTGTGTCAGGGAAAAATGCTATTGTTTCAACAGGTACTGGCTCTGGTAAAACTAACTGCTTTTTAATTCCCGTAATAAATGAATTATTAAAAGAAAAAGAAGCAGGAACTTTAGGTCCAGGCATACGTGCTCTTTTCATTTACCCAATGAATGCATTAGCAAATGATCAAATTAAAAATATCAGAAAATTATTGATGTTTTATCCTTCTATTACATTTGGTGTCTATAATGGTGGAACTGAAAATGAAGAAGATGATGCAATTAGACTTTATAATGCAATGTTTTCTACAGAACCAATTCCAGAATTAAGAAAACGATTGCAAAACGAATTACTTTCAAGAGAAGAAATGAAGGAAAATCCACCAAATATTCTATTTACAAATTATGCCATGCTTGAACATTTACTTTTTAGACCAAAAGATAATGTTTTATTTGATAATTCAGATTTTAAATTTGTTGTTTTAGATGAAGCACACATATACTCTGGAGCAACAGGAATAGAAACAGCTATTCTTTTACGTAGACTTAAAGCAAGGATGCGATCAAGTGGAAATACACAATTTATATTAACAAGTGCTACTTTAGGAAATGGGGAAACTTCAAATAAAGACATTATTAAATTTGCTGAAAATTTATGTGGCTGCGTTTTTGACGAAAATAGTATTATTCGTGCAGTAAGAGATAAAGTCACTTTTAATATTGAATCATCAGATTATCCTATTTCACTAATACAAGAATTAGCAGATAATCAAAATAATATTTCCGATGTTTTAAAAAAATATAATATTAATATAAAACATGAAGAAAAAGCAACAGAAGAAGAATTATTATATGATCTAATAAAATCATCAAATTTATATAAAAAATTAAGAAGTTGTAATGAAAAAGTTACATCAATAACTCAAATTCAGAAAATTCTTGGAATAGATGAAGAAACTACTGCTGATTTTATAAGCATTTGTACCCGTGCACAAAAAAATTCAAAGGCATTAATAGATGCAAGATATCATTTTTTTGTTAGAAGTTTAGAAGGCTGTTATTTGACCTTGTGCTCTCCTAAAAAGCTATTTCTATCTAGACAAACTAAATATATTGATAATAACAATGAAGAATTTGCAGTATTTGAAGTATCAATATGTGATGAATGTGGTAAATTTGCCATTGTAGGAAAAATAGAAAATAATCACCTAGTACAAGCTAACAAACTTGATGATAAAGTATCTTATTTCTATTTAAAAGAGGAAGAAAATAATGATATTGATGAATTAGAAGAAGATACTGATATTAATGTTGTTCAAGAAATTAATATAGATAATAAAAATAAAAAAGAATGTTATTATCTTTGTCCTCATTGTGGTGCTATAGTAAAAGAAGAATATATAAAAAACAAACCATGTGATTGTGAAAGAAAAGATTATATTAAAATAGTTAAAGCTAGACAATTAAAATCTGGGGTAAAATGTGGCAATTGTAAAAGAGGAAATTATAAAAGACTATATTTAGGAAATGATGCGGCAACATCAGTTTTGGCAACTTCATTATATGAGGAACTTCCAGAAATAACATATGAAAATAATGAAATTGAAACGCCAAAAACAAATAACTTTTTTGGACAATTTAGTATTGCTTCTAAGAAAAAATCAAAAAAAACAGGAAGACAATTTTTAGTATTTTCTGATAGTAGACAGGAAGCTGCAAAATTCGCATGTTATTTATCAAAAAGTTACAACGAATTTTTAAGAAGAAGAGGAATTTATCAAATAATTTTAGAACAAAAAGATAATCTTATAAAAAAGCCAGAGAACATTTCTTCTTTTGTATCAAGATTAACATCATATTTTTCTAATAAAAGATCTTTTGCTAGTTCTAATAACGACAATAGCAATCTAAGCTCTATTAGTAATAAAAACGCCTGGGTTGCTATGCTTAATGAATTAGCAAGATACAATTCACCAACATCTTTAACTTCTTTAGGAATTTTACAATTTAAATTTGCTGGAAATTGTTCAGATATTATAAATGATGTAGCAAAAAACACTAATACTAATTATGATTCAATTAAAAATCTTCTTAATTTTTTAATCTTCGAAATTGTAAAAAAAGGAGCAATTGTACCAGATAACGATTCTGACATTGATGACAACGATAGAGAATATATTTTCTATACTCCTTCACAAAAATTTGTTACAAAAATACAGGATAATGATAATAAAAAGAAAACAATTTTTGAATGGAGTCCAAAAATTAAAAAAGGAAAAATTAATGAATATACTAAAACAATTAGACTAGATATAACTAAAAAAATATTAAAATTTAATGATGAAAATGCAGCTAATTTTTTAGATCAATATTTTAATTATTTAACTGCTAAGGAATACTTAATTGATAAAAACAAAGATAATACATATGTTTTAAAAGCAAGTGATTTTAAAGTTAGAATAAATGGTGACCAAACAATAAAATGGTATAAATGTAAAAAATGTGGCAAAATTTCTCAATTCAATATAAATGGTTTATGCTCAATTCCTAAATGTGATGGAAAAGTCGAAGAAGTAAACCCTAAAGAATTAGGGAAAAATAATCATTTTGCAGAATTATATTTTAGTGATAGAATGGCACCATTATTTATAAAAGAACACACAGCCCAGTTAAGTAAAAAAGAAGGTGCAGAATATCAAGAACAATTTGTAAAAAAAGAAATAAATGCTCTGTCTTGCTCCACAACATTTGAGATGGGAGTTGATGTCGGTGATCTTGAAACAGTATTTTTAAGAGATGTACCTCCTTTACCTTCAAATTATGCTCAACGTGCAGGACGTGCTGGGAGAAGTATAAATGCTGCAGCTTATGCATTAACATTTGCAAAACTTAGTTCGCATGATTTATCTTTCTTTAAAGAACCTAAAAAAATGATTAATGGTTCAATAATGCCACCACTTTTTAAAGTTGACAATGAAAAAATAGTAAAAAGACATATTTATGCTATTGCTTTGAGCATGTTTTTTTCAGAAAATAGTGAACAATATTATCATAATGATGCTGAAAAATTTATCAATGAAGAAGGTTATATCAAATTTTTTGAATGGCTTGATAGTAAACCAGAAAGATTAAAAGATATGATAAAAAGATCTATTCCTGATATTAATAATCTACATGATAGAATTGGCATTAATGATTATACATGGCTTGAAGATTTCAATGGTGATCAAGGAGTTTTTACAAGTCTAATTAAAGAATATAAAGCTAATATTGAAGAATTTAAAAAGCTAATTAAAAATTATAAAAAAGAAGAAGATTTTGACAAAGCAAATCAATGTCAAAATCGTTTAAATTTCTATAAACATAATAAATTAATAGACTTCCTTGCAAGAGGAAATATTCTCCCTAGATACGGCTTCCCAGTAGATACTGTAGAATTAGAGCAAAACACAACTGCTACAAATATATCAAAATTAAGACTATCAAGAGATTTGCAAGTGGCAATAGCTGAATACGCTCCTTCATCAGAAATTATTGCCGATGGAAAACTATACACTAGTAGATATATTAAAAAAAGTATCATCAATGCAAACAAACAAGGTTGGCATACTGGATATATCGGAATTTGCAGTAACGAAAATTGTCAAGCAATAAATTATAGTATTACTCCTATTGAAAAAGAAGGAATTCAATGCTTATCATGTGGTGAGATAATTCCAAAGCAAAATTTCTTTGAAAGTATAGAACCAAGAGCAGGCTTTGCAACTGAAAGAGAAGCAAAAGAAGTGCCTTTAACACAGCAAGAAAAAAATTATCGTTCAGATGATTTTTACATAGGAAATAAAGAAGCAAAATTAATAGAAAAATATCATTTCATCTTTAAAGATGAAGGAATAAATATTGAATCAACAACAAATGATTCATTATTAGTTAAATCATCAAATAGTTTTTATGTTTGTCCTAAATGTGGTTTTGCATATGCGTCTGATGAAAATATTACTGGCGATAAAGAAGCAACTGAAAAAATGAAATCGGGCGCACATAAAATTACAACTATAAAAAAACATGAAAGTTATTATGGAAAATACAATTGCACTTGTACAGAACTGAAGAAATATACTATGCATCATACATTTAATACAGATGTTGCAAAAATAGACTTTGAATGTGATACCTCTGATAGAAAAACAATGTTATCAACTATGCACGCATTGCTTTTCGCAATGGCTGATGAATTAAATATTGAAAGACGAGATATAAAAGCATGTTTATCTCATAAACTAATTAATTCCAATATTCACTATTCCATAATTATATATGATTCTGTTCCAGGAGGTGCTGGCCATTCAAGAAGATTAGTTACAAAAGATGGAAAAATGTTTTATCAAATATTGAAAAAAGCTTATTATAATATGACAAATTGCAGTTGTAATCCTTCTTGTTATAATTGTTTAAGAAGTTATGAAAATCAAAAAATACACGATCAATTAGATAGAAATTTAGCTATAAAATTTATTTCTAAATTTTTAGACGAATAACAAATTATATTTTAACTAATCAAAAAGACTATGAATATCTTGCTAAAAGAAACTTCATAGTCTTATTTTTTATTCTATATTCTTCTCAGTAACTGGATCAAATATTGTAATCTTATCTTTAATAAATTCAAGATAAACTGTTTCATTAATTGAATAGCTTTCATCAGCTGAAGCTTTAACAACAAGTTTAGTGTTCTCAGTGAAATTAAAATGTAAATAATATTCGCTTCCTAGAAGTTCAGATACCAAAACTTTTTTCTCAAATAAATTATCGTCTTTTTCTTTTGTTGCTCTTATTCCTTCAGGACGAATACCTAAAATAAATTGATGATTTTTATTGAGTTTAGCTTCTTTTAATTTTTCAATTAAAGCTTCTTTCTCTTTGATTCTTGGTTCTAACAAAACTTTATTACCAATATTGATATTTTCATCAATCCAATCTTGTTCTTCTTTGATTTCTTTATCATAGAACTGATCTAAAATTTCATCATAATTTTTATCAACTTGCATTTTATAACCATTATCAAAAATTAATTCATGGTTTTCATATTTAACATTGATAAGGTTCATACTTGGTGAACCGACAAATGTTGCAACAAATTTATTATAAGGATGATTATAAATTTCTTTTGGTGTTCCAATTTGTTGTACATAGCCTTTATTCATTACAACAATACGTGTGGCCATAGTCATAGCTTCTGTTTGATCATGAGTAACATAAATTGTCGTTGCTCCTAGTTTATTATGAAGATCAACAATCTCACTGCGCATTGCTACTCTTAATTTAGCATCTAAGTTGCTCAATGGTTCATCCATTAAAAACAATTTAGAATCTTTAACTATAGCTCTTCCTAAAGCTACGCGTTGCATTTGTCCACCTGATAAATTAGCAGGCTTACGATCTAGATAATCAGTAAGTTGTAATATTTCTGCTGCATTTCTTACTCTTCTATCAAGTTCTTCTTTATTAACATGATTAATTTTCAAACCAAAAGCCATGTTTTGATAAACAGTCATATTAGGGAAAAGAGCATAAGATTGGAAAACCATTGAAATATCTCTTTCTTTTGGTGTTAAATCATTTGAATAAGTACCATCGATATATAAATCACCACTGGTAATATCTTCAAGACCAGCAATCATTCTTAATGTTGTAGATTTACCACAACCTGAAGGTCCGACAAAAACTATAAATTCATGCTTTTGAATATCTAAATTGAAGTCAAAAACTGCTTGAACATGATTATCATAGATTTTATTAATATGTAACAAAGAAATATATGCATCATTTGTAGCTATTTTTTTATTAGACTTATTTTTCTTTTCATCTAACAAAACCTCTTTATGATATTTTTCTCGTTCTTTATTTTTTTGTTTCTTATCTTTTTTCAATTCATAATTCTTTTTCAATTTATCAAAAAATTTCATATTAATCCTCCAAATCTTTTAGACTTTTATAACCATGAATAGCACCTTTAACTAAACAAGTTCTTCTACCGCATTCATTTCCTCTAGATAATATCTTTTCGATATCTTCTTCTAAAATATTATCTAAATTCAAATTGTATAAATAAGACAAGACACCAGCCATAAAAGAATCACCACAGCCTATAGTATCAACAGGTATTACTTTACTGGCCTTTTTAAAATATAGTTTTTCCTTATAATAACAATAAGAACCATTTTCTCCATCAGTAACAAACACAATCTTTTTATCCTTAAATTTCTTTAAGGCATCCAATAAATCTTTAATATTTGTTAGCATCTCCAATTCATCTTTGGTAACTTTTAAAATGTCGACAAATTCAATCATCTTTAAATAATAAGAAATATAATCTTCATCTTTTTCAAAGATATCTGAACGGAAATTAACATCGAAAGAAATTACTTTTCCTTGTTTTTTATATTCTTTTATAACTTCAAAGATAGTTTCTCTTGCTTCCTTGTTTGATAAAAATAAGGAGCCAAAATGAACATATTTTGTCTCCTTATTAGGAAAGGAAATCAGCTCTTCTTTATTAAAACAATAATCAGCTCCAATCTTTCTTAAAAATTGAAAGTTACCTTTGTCTTTTAAGAAGAAAGCAATCGTTGTCATTCTATCTTCTTTTTGTTTTACAAAAAGATTTAAGCATTCTTTATGTTCTTGTAATTGGTCTAGCAAAAAATCACCGATAACATCTTTTCCTACCACTCCATAAAAAGTAGTATCGACATCTAAATCTGCTAAATTACTAGCAACATTAAAAGGTGCACCACCTAATTTTCCTTCTAATTGAAGAGAATTTGATGCTATATTTCCAACCATGTCTATTAAGATTTCACCAATTACTAATATCATTTTATTTAACCTCAATATTTTCTGATAATAAAGAGATTTCAACCAATTTATTGCTCTTTAAACTAAATCCATCTTCTTTAGAAAAATTAATAAAAGAGAATCCTTCTTCAAAATTATCAAAATAAATTTCTACATAGGCATTATCAATATAAATGTCAATAACACAATTAGATGGAATTTCTTTCTTTAAATATCTTTTCCCATCTTTAGCATAACTATCTTCAACACCATTTAATGGAATTGAAACATTTGATCTATCAAGTTGATAAATATTGTTTTTACAGTCTATTACAAAATTAACTTTATCTTGTTTTGAATTGAAAAATTCTATGGTCAAACATAGTTCTTCATCTTTTTCAAATTTTACTTGATAATGAACATGACAATTATGATAAGTTTGAGATTCACCATTTAATTTTATCTTTTCTATCTTTTTTTCTGTAACATAGTTTTCCAAAGAAAGAGGAGTAAAAGATAAAACGCCATCTTTTTCTTTAACTTTCTTGAATAGAGAGAAAGTATTTATAAAATCATTATGGATTTCATCTAAATAGTATCTTCTTCCCCACATTTGAACCCAGTTAACCAAAATCTTTTCATCATCATAAACTGTAGGAGCATAATATTCTAAGCCATGATCTATTTCTTTTACTTTTTCAATAGTTTGTTCTTGATGAATGAAATCTCCTTTTAATTTAAAATAAACACAAGAAGAAACATTAGCAAAATTACCATCTTTTTCTTTGATATTTTGTGGAGACATAATAATATAATTATTGTCTTCAAAAGAAACTAAATTAGGGCATTCAAACATCGTTCCAAACTTATCTGATGAAACAAGCTTTTTCAAGAAATGGAAGTGGAAGATATCTTCTCCTTCATAAAGGACTAACATCGCTTCTTTTTCATCTTTAGATTTACTTCCGACTATAATATATAGTTTTCCATTCTTTTTTAAGATGCATGGATCTCTAAAATCATAAATTGAAGCACAAGAAGGAATATCTTTTGTATCGATGATTGGATTAAGATCATATTTATCAAAATTAACACCATCTTTACTATAGGCAATATTTATAGTTTGATAATATTTGCCATCTTCATGAAGAGCAAATCCTGTATAAACAAGATATAAAGTATCATCTATTACAATAGAAGAACCTGACCAACAGCCAGAATTATCATAAGGCATATCAGGAGCAATGGCACAACTGGTCTTTGAAAAATGAATTAAATCTTCGCTGGTAACATGTCCCCAAAAGACATTTTCCGCTTTAGTATCATAGGGATTATATTGGAAAAATATATGATAAATCCCATGAAAGAAATTGATGCCATGCGGATCATTACACCATCCAAAATCTGGAGATAAATGATAACTTGGACGAAACTCATTTTTATTTGTTTTTTTGTTTCTTAAAAATTCATTTGCATGTTTTAAATCTTTCATGGGATAATCCTTCCTTTATAAGCAAGCGCTAATCGCTTGTCCTAATAATCTATATCCTTCTCTATTGAGGTGAAGGTTATCATCGCGATAAAGACTTTCATTCAAGTATAAGTCTTTATTAGCATCATAATAAGCACTGGTTTCACCTTTAGGAAGATATACAAAATCTTCTGTCTCAAAATATTTTAACTTATCAGAAGCTTTTTCTGCTACATATTCCTTTATAGCTTTGTTAAGAGCTTGTTGTTTTTCATTTCTTCCATCATTCATCTTACTTGGACAAGTAACTAAAGGAATATAACAAACATCAGCAGTTGAAAATTTTGTCATTACTGAATCAATAACATTTTTTACATATCCTGTAGTTTCTTCAACAGTGGCGCTTGAATCAGCAAAATCATTTCCACCCATGCGGATAAATACTCTTAAAGGAGAAGAAGTTAATCCATCAAGTGTATCAATATTAGTACTCCAGAATTTAGCGGTAGAACCACCAAGACCAAAATTTATTGGATTTATATCTCCACCAATATCTTCTTTAACAGTGGTCCAAAAAGAAAAATATGAAGCACCCAACATCAATGTTGATGAACTTAAATCAGTTTTAGCTTCTCTATTAACAAAAGCTTTCAAAGATTCTTCAAAATAATTACCAGATACTAATTCAACACCTTTAAATGTTCCTTTAACAATACGACCATCAGAGTAATACATTGTTCCTTGTCCATCGATCCAGTCATTTTTAAATTCACCTTCAAATTTCAAAAATTCAGTTCCTGGTTCCCAATAAACAGTACCATAACCTTGACGGACATCATTTTCCCAATCACCATCGTACATTGCACCGAATGAATATCTCATGACACCTTTACCAACTTTTAAATTGTTTTTCATGTCACCAGTATAGATATTATATTGATGTTGAACATCCTCCGCTGTAGAGTCTACCATGTAATATTTAGTTCCAGCTCCATTAGGGCTGCCATTTCTCCAATCGCCATAATAATAATCACCCATCGGCCAGATCATATAACCTATGCCATGCATTGCACCATCATGAGCTTCGCCGATATATACACAACCAGAATCCCAAGTAATTTTACAGCTACCTTCCCATTTGCCTTCAGACCAAGTTCCTTCGTAAATTGTACCTGTAATATATTCCATAACGCCATATCCATCATATTCGCCATTTACAAAGTTACCTTTATAAAGATTACCTTCTTCATCTTCTCTTTCAAAATAGCCATTTAAAACAGAAGAAGTGCTGGTATTAGAAGAATTGGCAGAAGAAGAACTAGAAGGAGATAAAGAAGAGGAAGAGGTATTATTACTGCAAGAGCAGAGAGCCATTACAGCTAATAATGGAAATAATATTTTTAATTTTTTCATATAGTGTTCCTTTCTATAAACCTATAGTTTCTTTAATCATATTCACCCATTTGTCATAACCTTTTTTATTGAGGTGAACATTATCATTGATAAAATAATTTGCTAAATCTGAAATCGGAGTTTCACCATTCATGAAAAGTGAAGCTGTATTAACAAAAGTTAAATGTTCATCGCTTTCACAAAACTCTTGATATTTTTTATTCAATTGTTTTTCAACTTGCAAATAAGAAGAGAAAGCCGGAGAAGGTTCAACCGATAAAATATAGAATCTGATATTAGGTTTAACTTTTTGAATATCTGTAACTAATTTTCTCATTGCTGAATATGCTTCTTCTACCGATGCTCCCATATGGAGATCATTAAATCCTAAATGAAGAACAACTTGATCTTTGCAATAAGGAACAATCAAACTATCTTTCATATAGTTCCATTCTTCCCATATTGTTCCACCAATGCCAACATTGATAGAATCATAATCTTTCATATCTTCTTCATAACTTGTAATATTATAAGAAGCTTGCCACATATCAAGATAACTATCGCCAGCGAAAACTATTTTTGCTTCCTTAGTTCCATATTTATTAACATAATCATCAACTCTATTTTGTTGTGGATGATATGTTGTTTTCATATCTATAGAATATCCATCAAGAAGAGCAATCTCGTCTTCATTTCCATCATAATCTTTAAGTAGTTTCAAAGAAGTGAAAAAACCTGGAATATAACTTGTTGGCACTTGATTAACATCAGAAAAATACATTACACCATTGCCATAAATCCATTGGGAAATACGATAATCAAATTTTCCAACATATTTATAAAGATATTCGTCTTTTGGTCCACCGACAATATCAGCAGTATAATTGCATTCATGGAAATCTTGAACGCCTTCACCGCAACGATAATATCCATTATTTCCATCAAAATAGATATCGCCTTCATAAGTTGAACGATCACCGAAGCGAATAAAGCCTTTGACTATTGTATCGCCCTTGATTTTTCCTAAAGCAATCATCTCTCCTTTGATCCACCAAACACCCTCACCTTTCATTTTGGATGGAGGGTAATACATGGTTCCTATTTGTCCAATATTGCTTCCAGCAACAAATGGGCCTTCATAGGTTGTGCCTGTGCCAAAATTAAACTCAGCTTTTTCATCTTCAAAAAGATTGTTTTTAAAATGTCCAGTATAAGTTCTTTTATTACTTGAATAAGAATATGTACCATAATCAAAGCAAAAAGAAAAACTCTCATTCAATGTACCTGTTCCTTTAAAAACATCGCCAGATTCATAAATGGTATATGTTCCTTCCCCATCAAGTTGGTCTTCTTTAAATTCTCCTTCTAAAGTATCTCTATTAGAGAATTTTATCTTTCCTTTTCCAGTGAGTTTATTGTCTTTATTGATGGTGCCATCATAGATAGCACCACCAGGAAGACTATAATTTGTAACTTTTTTCAATTGTTCTTCTGAACTTGAACTAGAAGTGGAAGAAATATTAGAAGAAGCAGAAGAAGTAGAAGAAGGATTTTCATTACAAGAAGATAAAGGCAAAGAAATAGCGCTTAATAAAAATAATGTCTTCAATATTTTTTTCATTTTTTAAAGACTGCTTGTTAAATCGATAGCATCTTTATATTCATCTTGAATAACAAGTTCTATATCGCTATCACCTAAACGAGATCCACCATCCCATTTACCTTTAACATATCCATATGGTTGACCATCTTTTTTGAAATACCATATACCATTGCCATAGATCCAAGCATGGCCAGTAGAATCAAATTCACCTTCAAAATTATCGATGGTATATTCAGCGTTTCCCCCAGTAATCCAACCAGCAGCTTCGGTAACTGTCCAAGCATTTTTACCCCAGCCTTGACGTAAGAAATCCCAATCGCCATTACCTTTTAATAAATCACCAGAATAGATACTATTATTTGCAAAAGAGAATTCACCTTTACCGACAGTTCCAGCTTTACCAGGAGCGCCGAAAGCAGGCCCCATAGTTCCTGTAAATGTTAAAATTCCATTATAATCTACAGGTTTTGTCCAATAAGCTGCTGTATAGAAAGTACCGACTTGATCATTATAATTTCCACCGACAAATTTACCCATATAGGTGCTTCCGTCTTTATAATCACCAGTTGTTGACCAAGTAAACATACCTTCACCTTCGAAAGCATCATTATTGAATTCACCTTCGTAATACATCAAGTTGGTATATTGATGCTTACCATTAGCTCTTTTGAAATCTGCAGTTAAAGTACCATCAAACGTTGAACCATCACCATAGACAAGATGATAATTTCCAACTGGGACTTCATTTTCTTTTCTACCGGTATATTTAATTCCGCCAATATCAGTTTCATTATATATTTCAACAGCAATTTCATATGTTGCTGCTTCAGAATCTAAATAATCAGGATTTTGAGCAATTAAAGAGAAAATATAAGTACCAGCTTCTTCACCAGCTTCTACAACTTGATCATTTGTAACATCACCTTCAAAGAAACTATTTTCACCAACTACACCAGTCAAATGATAAGAAAGAGCATTTTCAACAGTATCGAAATTGAAAACCCATTTTCCTTCTTCATTTCTATTCACTTTGAAGTTTTCCACACTAGCTAATTTAGTTTTGCTAATTGTTGAAGAAGTAGATGTAGATGAACTATTTGTTGTACTTGATGAAATAGTAGAAGAAAGGGAAGGTTTTGAAGATGATGAAGAGGAAGAGGAAGAAGAACCCTCATTATTGCAGCCGACTAATGTAAGAGAAAGAAGTAAAGGTAAAAGCATTATGACATTCTTTTTCATTTTAATAATAACCTCCTATATCATAATTTTTATCGTATTTTTAGTGTTGTCACCGAAATAGAGCGCGGTTCTGCAACCACATAGGCAGCATTTAACGTTCTTTTAGTTCTTTTTAACTCTTCGCCTTTAACGCTATTTGATGATTCTAAAAATTCACCTTCTAAAATATCTTGTGTAATTCCTTCATCAAAAAGGCGATTTGTTAACTTCAATATTTGATCAGTTGTATTGATAACACCAATGGCAACTTCATTTTTTTCTTTGTTGACTGTCATTATAATTTCATAATAATCATCTCCGACAGTCGCTTTATATTTAACTGGCAAATAATAATCTTTTAAATTATCACGATAGATAGAAAGAGCATAGCCACTACCTTCTAAATATGCATTAAAATCATCAGTAGCAATTTGTCCTTGAGTAGCATTGACAGTTGATGAATAGCAAGCGATAGAAACAACATCGCTATTTTTTATCATTTCATTAACTCCGCTAATAATACCCATTCCATCTTTTAAGCGAGAACTAACTTCAGCATTCATGTAGGCATATTCATCGATTGCCATCTTAATATTTCCGATATTTTGAATATTGCGATGTTTTTCAATTCTTGTCTTAGCCTGATTTTTCATCGAAAGAATATGATTTTTAATATTGTCTTCAATTCTTTCAGCATAGAAATGTTCACTAGAATAATCCATATTGTCTTTGCAGGCATTGACCATATCCTGAGTCCAAGAACTAGAGTTATCACCGACTGCAATTATCTTGATATTAGGATCAACACTTTTCATAGCTTTGGCAAATTCATTATGTCTTTGAGTATAGGTATTTATATCGACATGCCCTAATTGCCAATCCCCATTCATCTCATTTCCGATAGAGAAATATTTAACATTATAACTTTCTTTTTGCGGGCGCATTGAAGCATATCTTCCTACAAGACCATTGCAATATTCAACTTCATTTTTCGCCATCTCTAAACTGCCTAATCCAGCATTGATAACGATATTCGGCTCAGCATTTAAATAGGAACACATCTTGATAAATTCATCGAGTCCAAAGTCATTTGGTTCAAAAGCTCCATAAAATCCTAAACTTCCAATATTCATCAAATCGCTAGCTATTCTTTCGGAATCAGAATTGAAATCTTTTTCTTGACCGATATAATTTAAATTTCTTCTCGTCGGTCTTTTATCTTTATCACCAATACCATCATAGAAATCATATCCTGAAACAAAATTACCACCTGGCCATCTATAAAAAGGAGCATTCAATTCCTTGAGTTTTTCCAAAGTATCTATTCTCATTCCATAGTAATTATCTTCAGGCATCAATGATATAGAATCAATTGTAATAGGAGAAGATAAAGAAGAAATTTCTAAACTAGCTCTTTTAGTTTGCTTAGGAGAAGAAATATCAAAAGTATATTTTTTATAATCGCTTGAAGATACTTTTATTTCTTTTTCTATAACTTCACTATCGATGGTAAAAGCAAGTTTTAAACTTCCTTCACCTTTTGCATAAATATAGCCATTGTAATCTTTTTGATCTAAAGATAAACCTCTTTGGCGAATCGAACTATCTTTATTTAAAATCGGAGAATGTTCACCTTCAAAAGGAGTTTCAGTATCATCACCGACTTGACCCTTGCTAACATTCCATTGAGAAACATCTTTTCCAACAGGGCAATAAAATTTTCTATCCATAATAACTTCTGCCCAAATTCCATTGTAGATACAAGTTTCAATATGTTCGATAAAAGTACCATAAATATAAGGATTGATGCTAGAAGAAGAAATATCGTTTAAAGAAAAACTCAAAGCAATCTCTTTCATATCCCTTTCTAAAAGAGGATTTTTAGTGCTAGGTTGAATAGAACTAGAAGAAGAACCATTTGTCGAACTACTATTTGAAGTGGAAGAAATATTAGTTTTTCCACAAGATAGGAGAGGGAAAACAAGTGACATTATGAATAAAGTCTTACTTTTATTTTTCACATTCTATTCTCCCAAAATAATTTTACGCATTTCTTCAAGCGGTAATTTAGCTTGGCGATCAGCATAGAACAAACCATTTGTCTCTTGCTCAACATCAGTTAGTTGAGTATAGCAATAACCGCTCAAATAATCTAATTTCCTAACCGCTGCAAAAATATTTTCTAGTTGTTTCTTATAATCAGAAATATTTTGCATCTTTTCACCATAGCCCCAGCCATCGCTGGTTTTTAAACTAGCACCACCAAATTCACTTAAAATTATCGGTTGTCCTTGATATTTATTACCGCTGGCAAAAGCTTTACCATAATGATTGATAATTTTATCTTTTAAAACATTTTCTTGATCTATATATTCATTTGCTAAAGCTGTAGGATTTTGTTCATATTCATGTAAAGAGAGAATATCTGTACCCGTAAGTTGAAACCAACCATCATTTAAAATAACAAGACGGGTAGAATCATATTTTTTAACTTCTGCACCAATTTTATTGACGAAAGCTTGACATTCTTCATTGGTATTAATTTCTGGAATTCCCCATGATTCATTAAATATTACATAAGTGATAATAGAAGGAGAATTGAAATTCTTTTCAATAATTTGTGGAATTTCATTTTCCACTTCTTCTTTCATGTTTTCACTATATTCATAACAAGAAGGAATTTCGCTCCAAAGATAAATACCTAGATTATCAGCTATATAATAAAATAAGTTAACTTCTTGTTTTTGATGAATACGTATGCCATTAAAACCTATCTTTTCAATCAGAGATAAATCTAAAATCACATCATCTTTTTCCGGCGTAACACCTTTTTTAAAATAATAACCTTGATTTAAAATCATTCTTAAATACAAAGGTTTATCATTTATGAAAAGCTTGCCGTCTTTATTTTCAATCGTACGAAAACCAAAATAAGTTTCTACTTCATCTTCTTTTTCAATCTCTAACTTAACATCATATAAGCAAGGATTTTCATGTGAATAAAGTTCAATATTCTTTTCTTGTCTTGTTCCAGAATAATGTTTTTGCCCTTGGAGCACAAATTCATCAACTAATGTTTCTTTTTGGAAAATACTAATTCTGACATCTGCTTTTTCTTTTAAGTCAATATCAAATGTTACAAGTCCATTCTTATCTCCACTGAAAAGAACTTTTTCAAAATAATTATTTCCAACTTTTTCTAAATACACATCTTGAAAAATACCTGTAAACTGTGTATACCAGCATTCATAATTTTCTCCACGAGTTCTTTGTTTTCCTCTCATTTGCCATTTATTATATGTGTCATGAACTAAAACAACAATTTCATGTTCACCATCATCTAAAGAAAGAGGAATAACAAAAGGAGAATAAGCTCCGCAATGACTATAGACTTCTTTTCGATCGATAAAAACTTTTGTCTGATAATCGACGCCTTCAAAATGAAGAAGATAATTGGCTTTGTCAACTTTAAATTTTCTGCGATAAGCTATATATTCATGAAGCTCTTGTTGATTGATAAGACTATATTCAGTCTCATAAGTAAAAGGTACTTTAATTTTCTTATCAAATGATTCAGGAATTTCCATTTTTTCAATAAAAGCAAAATCCCATATTCCATTTAAAATTTGATAATTCTTTCTTCTCAAACGGGGGTTTGGATAATTTAAATATGGCAGTTTATTAATGTTCATATCAGCCTTTTATACCTCCTTTAGAAATTCCTTCGGTAAAATACTTTTGTCCAAAAATAAATACGATAATAATAGGAATGGCGGAAATAATACTTGCAGCCATCAAAGAGCTACGATATTGTGTATCTGCCATTAAAGTTTTATATAATCCGCTAGCTAAAGTTCTATTTTCATCAGAACTTGTGACGATGATAGGCCATAAGAAATCATTCCAAGCACCTTGGAATGAAAATATAGCTTGTGAAGCAAAAGCCGGTCCACATAAAGGAAGAATAACCTTGCGATAAATAGTGAAATTGCTAGCTCCTTCAACTCGACAAACCTCATCATAATCCTTCGGAATATTATCCATGAATTGTTTCAATAGGAAAACTCCACCGACACCGCTTAATCCTGGAAGTATCATAGCGAATAAAGAGTCATATAATCCCATCGAAGAAATAATTATGTAATTTGGAACACAGTTAATAATTCCTGGAACTAACATACTGAACAAACAGATATCAAATAAAACTTTTCTTCCTTTAAATTTCAATCTTGAAAAGCCAAAGGCAGCTAAAGAAGCGATAAAAACATAAAGAACTGTTTGCACTATAGCAACAATAAAGGAATTCAATGTCCATCTTGGAATATTGCTTCCTTGTAAAACATTTATAAAATTTTCAAATGTGAATCCAGAAAAAATCTGCATCACATCATCGTACATTGCATTAGCATTCTTTTCTTTTAAAACAGCAAGAAGGAAGGCAAAAAATGTTGGGAACAAAGAAAGAATAGTGCAGACAATAACCAAAATATAAACAACAACATTAAATGTTAATTTCTTTTTACTTTTATTATGCATTTTCTTTTCTCCCCGATTGAATCGCTTTTCTTAAAGCTAAAAAAGAAAAGACACCCATCAATAAAGCCATGATAATGCTCATAGCTGAAGCTCTGCCTAATTTCCAACCACCAAAGGCAGTATTATAAATAAACTGAATTGCAACCTGTGTTGATTCATCTCCTGGAGTAAGCATCATCGGTTGTCCCATGACATTAAAGCAAGAGAGAGTTGTCATTGTCATTACATAAACAAAAGTGTTTTTAAGTCCCGGTAAAGTGACATAGCGAAGTTTTTCAATATGACTGCAACCTTCCATATCTGCAGCTTCATATAAATCTTTGCTTATTCCTTGAAGACCAGCGGTAAATAGAACCATATTTCCACCTATTCCCCACCATGTAGATAACAAAAATATAGAAATCCACTGATATGGCTGCTTCGTTAACCAAGGTATATCGGTATGGAAAATCTTATTTATAACACCTAAATTCGTGTCGAGTAAAACGACAAAAATAATACCGACAGTTGAAATCGATAAGATTGCTGGAAGATAAATAAGAGAACGACATACTCCCAAACCTTTAAGTCTATGATTGAGTAAAAAAGCTATGAAAAAGGGAATTATAATAAGCAAAGGCATCTCTATCACTGCAAAAAGTAAAGTATGCGCTACGCTTTTCCAAAATTCTGATCCAGTTAAAGTATCTAAATCAAAAATCAATTGATAATTTTTTAAACCCACCCAAGTTGCACTAGAAGAATAATCCCATTCCATAAAAGAGAGAATCAAAGACATGACAACTGGAGTTAAAGCAAAAACAACAAAGAAAATGAAGAATGGAAGAATAAATAAATACGGACTAACGTTTTTTTCAAAACCTTTATGGAAATTATGTAATCTTTCCTTAGTTTGATCTTTCATATTACTGCTCGTTAAGGAATTTTTTGAAGAGATTAACTTTACTATCTAAAGATTGCTTCGCTGTTAAATTACTATCATTTAAGCAATTGGCAACAGCTTGGCCCATATAGTTATAGCATTCATAATAATATTCATAATCGATATTACCAACTTTAGCATTTTCAGCTTCAAGAGTGAAAGGTTGAAGCTCAGTTAAAGCTTTATATTCATCAGTATTATGAACTGGTTTATAAGCTGTGACTTGTCCAGCTTTAGCCCATTCCAAAGGATTTTGAGAAACAAATTTTATAAATTCATAGCAAGCATTTTTAATTTTTTCATCTTGTGTGGTGCAATCGATCAAAGTAAATTGATGAGAACCAGTATAAGAAATACCATTTGTTCCAGTACTTCCTGGCATCGGTGCCACACCGATATCAATAGGAGAAATATCTTTCAAAGTATTGATAGACCATGGTCCATCAAAATAGAAAACAGATTTACCACTATTAAACAAAGTTAAATCCCCACTGGTGCCAACGGAAGAAGGGGAAATTTTATCAACATATTTCCATTTTTGTAATCTATTTAAAACCTCAACAGCTTTATCGCTATTAAAGATAGCGTTATTATCTTTATCTAGCATATCTGTTCCATTTTGTAAAAGCATGGAGGCAAAAATATCTTTAGTAATAGAATACATATTAGGAATAGCCCAACCATAAACACCGGTATCTATATTGGTTTTTTCTTTGCAAACCTTTTCAAATTCTTCCCAGGTTGTTGGAATTTCATCTTCACTGATCAAATCCTTATTGTAAAACATCGCTGTTGGATGAACATCGAGAGGAAAAGAATAACGATGACCGGAATCTCCTAATAAACCTGCATTCCAGCTAACAGAAAGATAATCCTCTTCCTTTGCTTCTGTATATTCAACAATATCATCAATTTCACGGATGATATTCTTACTTTTCATCTGAGCTAAACGATTAGCACCCATCGCCACAATATGTGGGGAATATTTTTCCTTACCTTTATTTTGAATCAACTTCAAGAATAAAGAGTCCCAGTTAATCGTATCAACCTGAATCGTAATTTTGCCTTCATAGGCTTTATTGAAAGCTTTGACAATATCATTCATACCATCGCCATCTTTTCCAGTAAAACCATTCCAAAATTTCAAAGTAACCGGTGAATCATCGATGACAGTACTTGAAGAAGATGTAGTACCAGTATTAGATCCACTGCTAGAAACATTGCTTGAAGAATTATTTCCACCACAAGAGACTAAAGGTAAAATTGATAATGCCAATACGGCTTTTTTAAAAAAAGATTTTATCATATAGAAATCCTCCAACAATTAAAGTATAAATGTAAGCGATTTCAATATCTATAGTTTGTTTTATATTGTTTATTACTAAAAAAATCGTAGCAAAAGCATTTGCTACTAAATATTTTATTTTTAATCTTCTAACGTATAAGTAAGACGAATTCCCGAATGAATATCGCCAAATTTTTCACCGAAAATGTTGATTCCACCAACATTTTGCGCATCGTGTTTTACCATAATTTTTATCGACAAAATATTTTTATTTCCATTGAAAATTTCTTTCGGAGTAACATCAGATAATCTTTCATAGTCAATAAAAGTACCTTTATCAGAAACACTCCACGTTTTCCATAAACCAAATTGTGTCGAATTTATTGGCCACCAAGTTGGTGAAACTTTTCCTCTTCTTCCACCGAAATCTCCTGGACATTTCCAAGTTCCTACTTCAACATCATTCAAAGCCAAAGTAATATCACTAGGGAAAATGTTGCGATAATTTGGAGCTTCTGAACAGGCTTCAAAACTTAATGAAACTGCTTTAATCTTCTTTGCATCTTCTTCTATTGGAATCAAATATTCAACATATCCTTCCCTAAACCATAAAAGTTGAGCATTGATTCTTTCCGGCAAATAAAAGGTATTTTCATCATCATCTTTTCCAATATATTCTTTTTCTGAAACTAAACCACAAGTAGGTTTAACATCAAAAGACCAATAAGAACCAATAGGAATTTCTATGGTTTTATTCTTTAAAACATCACTATGAATATTTGTCATAAAATCGATATTCATATTTTCATAGACAATGGAACATAATTTCATAGTTCCATGTTTTCCAGCTTGTAATTTTGTCCTGACAAGACCGGTATTTTCTAATATCTGAATATTTGAAGCTACCGTTGTCAAAGGAAAATTAAGTCTTTTAGATATTTCATCAACAGAAAGACTTTCCTGAGATAAAAGAATCAAAATATCTAAACGTGAAGTATTAGATAAAGCTTTAGTAACCCTAGCTAAATCATTTTTATGATTTAAATTCAATTCTAATTTCTTATCCATAATATCTCCTCAATCAAAAGATGATCATCGCTTAAATAATAATTGAACAAAAGAAAAAAGTCTATATAAACAATATTGACAAAAACAATTTATTATGAGAAGTTCTTAATTGAGAGGAAATAAAAATGAAAAAGATTAAATGGGCTGTAATAGGAACAGGAGTAATAGCTAATGAAATGGCACAAGCATTAAACTCAGTTCAAAAGAAATATCTATTCTGTAGCAAATAGAACACATCAAAAAGGAATTGATTTTGCAAAAAAATATAATATAGAAAAAGTATATGACCAAATTGATGACGTTTTCAAAGATCCAGATGTTGATGTAATTTATATAACAACTCCACATAATACACATATAGATTTTATGCTAAAAGCAATAGAGAGCAAAAAACATATCCTTGTTGAAAAATCAATAACTCTTAATAGCAATCAATTAAATCTTGCTATAAAAAAAGCAAGGGAAAATAATGTGATCATTGCAGAAGCAATGACCATTTATCATATGCCAATTTATAAAAAAATAATAGAAATTTTAAAGTCAAAAAAATTAGGAAAAGTTAATTTGATAACCATGAACTTTGGTAGCTACAAAGATTATGACATGACCAACAGATTCTTTAATAAAAATCTTGCCGGAGGAGCAATGCTCGATATTGGAGTATATGCCTTGTCATTTATAAGATGGTTCATGGATTCAAATCCAAACGAATTATTATCTCAAGTTAAACTAGCTCCAACCGGAGTCGATGAACAAGCTAGTCTCTTATTGAAAAATAAAAAAGGACAAATGGCAACAGTCATGCTATCTTTACATTCTAAACAGCCCAAAAGAGGAATGATATCATGCGAAAATGGTTTTATTGAAATTATGGAATATCCTCGTGCTAATGAAGCTACAATAACCTATTTAGATACAGGAAAAGTAGAGAAAATAATCGAAGGAAATACACAGAAAGCTTTGCTATATGAAATATTAGATATGGAAAAAGCTATAAATAAAAAAGAAGATAATATGCATTTAAATTATACAAAAGATGTCATGGAATTAATGACAAAATTCCGTGAAACATGGAATTTAAAATATCCAGAGGAAGAATAAATTAAAACAAATAACTCACAAAAAAAGTTGCTGACTAATCAGATTCTATCAGCAACTTTTTTATTGATATTAATAATCAAATTCGTAATAAAGATCGTTAGCAAATTTATGATAGAAGAAGAGCAATACCATCATGCCAACACTCATAATCAACGATAAAATATAAATAGGACTGAAAGAAGTAATCATATTATACAATACTCCAAGAACGCCTAATCCCTGGAGAACCATAAGAACTATAGAAATAACAATATGTGCTTTTCCAACATCTTTACCATTTGATTGACGAATACCTTGAACTCCCAAGAAAACTTCACCAGAATTAATAAGGCTTTCTACTACATATGCGATAATGAAAACCGTTTTTAAAATTGCTCTTACTTGATTCTGATCAACATTCCCTTCAACTTTTAAATCCTTTAAACTTTCGAGCAAAAGAATTATTGTAAAAGTATTTGTCAAAAATGCAAGTGCTGTTACAACAAGAACTATAATGCTTAAGGTAAAAAGATTCTTACTATTATCTCTCATTTTTTTATTTCTTTCCTTAATTAATAGTATAAAGAAAAAAAATTAAATATTCAATTATTTTTTTATTTATTGTTATTTTTTTAAAAAAAGAATACTAAAAATTAAATTTTTAATATCGTTCAAAAGAAAGATTTTCAAAGATATAAGGTGATAAATTGACTTATTTCTTTTATTATTTTATAATTGAAAAAACGATAAAAAAGCAAATTTCAATCATACTCAACAGCTTTATTAATTGTTTTATAAGGAAATAAAATTGAAAAAAATTAAAAAAATAAATAGAAAATGGGCAATTTTAGCTGTTTTCAATGTTGGGTTTATTACGGCTTCTATTTCAACATCAATTATTTATTCAAAAAATGTTCAGGATAATCAACAAAACAATAATTTAACCAACTTTATTACCAATATTGAATCTCTAAAACAAGTTTCTCAAAACTATATAAATAATGAAATAAATTCAGTAAACAATTGGTCAAATTATATTTCTATCGAAAATAAAAATTTAGATAATGCCTTAGATTATTTAAGGAAAATTAATACAAATAAAAAACGTTATGCCCATATTATCGATATGGATAATTTTGAAGCTTATTCTTCTTTCTATCCAAAAGGGGAAGAAAAAATAACAATTTATGAAAAATATTTCTATGACAATATAACAGAATATGAACATAGTTTTAAAAACAACATGTTAAAAATTTTCAACGAACAGTCATCGCTTACTGTTTTAGGAAAATATGCTATTCCAGAAACAAGTGGTGGACAAGCATTAAGCGTTGGGAAAAGAGTTACTATAAAAACAGATAATGGCAATAAAGATTATCTTTTATTAAGAGTTATCCCTATTGATGAAATTCAAAAAAACTGGATTTTTCCTACCGCATATAAATCAGCCGAAGTTGGAATTATAACAAGAAAAGGAGATTATGTTATCCAATCTTCTTCAATGAAATCAATGTCCTTTTTAGAGTTCATCAGAGGATATAATTTTCAAGATGATTATAATAAAGTTTATGAACTAGGAAATTTAATAGAAAGTACCGATAGTGGAACTTTATATTACAACAATTCAAAAAGTGAAAAATGTGTATGGTACTATTCTTCTTTCGATGAAAATTCAGAACTAGATATTCTTGGATGCATCAGATATGATGAGCTTCAAACTACCAATAAAGATTGGCTTATCGTATTAATTATCTGCGGAACAATTTTACTTTTAGGCATCGTAGATGGAATCTATCTTAAAAATATAAATAAAAAGCTCAAGGAATCAGCCGAAGAAGCTAAGCAAGCTAATAAAGCAAAATCATATTTTCTTTCAGCTATGTCACACGATATTCGAACCCCTTTAAATGCGATTTTAGGAATGACATATATCGCTAAAAATAATTTGGATAATCCCGATTATGCTAAAGAGTGTTTAGATAAATCATCTGCAGCTAGCCAACAATTATTAACTCTGATAAACGATATTCTCGATATTTCTAAAATAGAAAGTGGAAAACTATTTCTAACATATCAAACAACATCTATCTCTTCTGTTTTCGATACTTTAACTGAAATAATTAAACCTCTTGCATTAAATAAAAAAATTACATTTACCCATAATCTTCATAATATCGACTACAATTATGTTTCTACTGATAAGTCTCGATTAGAACAAATTTGTTTAAACTTGCTTTCCAATGCAGTTAAATATACCAATGAACATGGAAAAATAAATTTAGATATTTCTGAAAAAAAGCTAAATGACGAAGAAGTTCTACTGATAATCATCGTCGAAGATAATGGAATTGGTATGAGTGAAGAATTTCAAAAAACGATGTACCAATCATTTACTAGAGAAATTAATACACAAGTAAATAAAACTCAAGGAACCGGATTAGGTCTTTATATTATTAAATTAATTGTCGACGCCATGGGAGGAAAAATATCCTGTAATAGCAAGGTCAATATTGGAACAAAGTTCAAAATAGAACTCAATTTAAAAATAGTTGAAACTCCAGAAAATATAGATACTGATAAAGAAATAGATTACAAAAAATTAAAAGGACTTCATATTTTAGTTGCAGAAGATAACAAATTAAATAGAGAAATTATACAAACAATTTTACAAGATAATGAAATTGAATGTGAATTAACAGAAAATGGATTAGAATGCATCAATAAATTACTTGAAGGCCCTTCAAATACTTACAATGCTATAATTATGGATGTTCATATGCCTATAATGGATGGTATATCAGCGACAAAAATAATAAGAAAAGGACATAAAGAATTTGATGAAATTCCAATTATTGCTATGACAGCCGATGCCTTTAAAGAAGATATAAATAACTGTTTAGAAGCAGGTATGGATGCTCACTTAGCAAAACCGATAAACGTTAAAGTTTTACTTGATTTACTATATAATTTAACTGAAAATAAATAAAGAGGTATTCTATGAAAAAAATTAGCAAAAACATATTATCAGTTATTACTTTTTCTTCTGTATTGCTGATTTCATTAGTAGGATGTGAAAAAAATAATAACTATAAATTTTCTCCTCAACTTAATACAGATGAAAAACTAACTCTGAATATCTTAGGATACTTTGGCAATTTTGAAGCATTAGATGCTGTAACAAACGATTTCAATAAATATTATCCAAACATATCATTTAATTATCAGCAGGTGAGCGGAAACAATCTTGTCGCTTTTCTTGATTCGAACTTTCAAACAGATATTTTCATGACTTCTTCTGATACCATAAGCTCAACAAATTTAATTGATTATTGCTTGGATCTTTCAACAGTAAATTTAAATTTAAATGATGTTGATCAAACGATGTTAACAACAAGCTATAAAGGAAATTTTTTGCATTCTTTGCCTATTGGTCAAAATATTTATGGAATTATTACAAATGTTACACTGTTAAAAAAAGAAGGATTAGATATTCCGAAAAATTATGACGAATTTATAAATACATTAAATACTTTGAAAACTAAAGGATATGTTCCACTTCAAAGTTCATCCACAAAAATATATCCAGAATTAACAATAAATATGATGGTAAATACCATCCAAGAAGATAACGAACTATATAATGATTTAATAAACGGAAACTTAAAATCTTATAGCAAAATTGAAAACATATTCAACATTGTCAGCAACATACAAAATAATGAATATAGTTTAGATGAAGTAAATAATTTATATCCTTTCGATAACTACAATGACGCTATATTACGTTTTTTTGAAGGAAATGTTCCATTTTGGGTTTGTAATAGTGAAAAAGTTAGTGGAATGAAAAAACGCGAAACCAAATTCGAAACATTTAAAGCCAATCCTTTTGAATACACCTATATTTATGCCCCACTAGGAGATAAAGGCTCTTATGTTTATCATGAACCCTGGTATGGTTTAGGTATTTCCAAAAGAAGTCCTTCAATTGAATACGCCAAAGAATTCATGCGTTTTTATGCCACAAAAGATGAATTGAATAAAATGGCTTCAACAAAAGGTGTTCCATCAATTGCCAAAGAAAAATATAACTCAGATATTTATAAATATATCGATAATCCAGAAGCTATAGAAACAAATTGCATATACGATGGAAAAGTTACACAAAAAGATTTTGATGCCTGGTATACATGCATAAATAGTTTTGCAACTAAAAAACTATCAAAAGAAGAAGCGATAAAGTCTTTCATTACCACTTTTTCAAATAGTCACAAATAATTAATAATCAAATAACTTTAAAATTGATTATTTATGAAGGGAATTATAATATGCCAAAAAATCGTATATTAGTTGCTGATGATAATAAATTAAATCAAGACTTGCTGAGTGCCATTCTCGGAAATGACTATGACTATTTATATGCAAACAATGGAATAGAAGTAATTTCAGCTCTTGAAAAAAACGAAGCTATCGATATTATTTTACTTGATATTAACATGTGTGTACGACAAAATCTCGTTTTTCGGGCGATTTTTGAGAGTGCGTCGAACGATAAGTAGTTTTGAACTAGTATACCTAGATAATTTTATTTATAACAAATGACTTTTGTTTCAACTTCCTTAATTATCTCATTTGAAACAGCACTCATATCAAGTAGGTATGCTGTATTTAATCTTGGATTGAATATACCTAGTCGTTTTATAGTCGTAAACTCACTTTTACCAGAATGTTGCCCCATTATCCAATACATAAGCAATTGAAGAGTATGCTTGTTAGTAGGCTTTGATTTTGAAACCTTAAAATCCCACATCGTGTCCGATGTTAGATAATCGCCATCGCCAGAATTAACAGTTTCAGTATATCCAGCAGTTTCAAATGTAAATCCGTCAACAGTAACTGGCCCATACTTTTCCCAAAATGCGACACTACGATTTATCATCGTTTTAATATTTTCAATAGTTGTCTTGTCTGGTGCCGTCTCATCTGCTCCTTTTGCCATGAAAGCATCCATAGGATTTCTAAACCAAACATCATAAGTACATGCTTTACAAGCCGCTGTAATTGACTTATCATCTAAGCCCTTAATCTGTTTTAACAATGTTTCAATGTCTATCTTTTTTAGTCTATCTTTTTGAATAATCTGTTCTCCCAGAAGCCTTATTCTAGCTTCATAACCCCTAATACTAATCTTAAATGCATCTTGCACGCTAGCACCAGTCGAATATCTTGTTAGATAATCTGTAACCAAACCAATTATTGATCCATGTAAATTTTCTTCTCCAAGTTCAATACCATCATTGAAAGTAATTTCCTCGAATTGAGATGGTTTGATGTACCCACCTCTTGGTTGTTTAATTTCGCTAATACGACCTGTTACAGAACTCATCTCTTTTACCCCCTATCTTAAATTTACATAAATATAATAACATGAAAATTATAAAAACACAGCCAACCAAATAACTATTGTCACTTCTATTATGACATAACTAATATCCCTCAATATAAATTATATCGCATTTCCTAATTAACGTAAAGAATAGGGTGCCAAATTAATCAACACCACGATTTTGAGTATTTTTCGCATTCTTTGTTCCTTATATTTAAGATTCAAGTCCTGTTGGGAGGTACTTATCGTTTAACTGATATCAAGTGAGAAATCACACTTTTGGGGACATAAACAGACCGGGCAACAGCTATTTCGTTACTTGGTCTGATGATTTGCTATGAAATTGCTCAAAAATGGGCGATAATGCCCCTGAAAATGCAAAAATGATGGTCTATAAGAAAAGACTTATAGACCATCACACTTGCCACAAATGGATGGATTTGAAGTTCTTCAAGCATTAAATGAAAAACAATATATCAAAGAAATCCCCGTTGTTGTCATATCGACTGAAAATGATGTTGCTTTCGTAAGAAGAGCATATGAATTAGGTGCAACCGATTATATCAGTCGTCCATTCAATGCTATAGTTATCCAACATCGAGTAAAAAACACATTGATGATTTATTCCAACCAAAAAAAATTGGTTAAATTAGTAGAAAATCAAATCTACGAACGTGAAAAAACAAATAACGCCATGATCAATATTTTTAGCAATATCATTGAACTTAGAAATCATGAATCTGGTAGCCATACATTGCATGTTCAAACAATCACAAATTTATTGCTTCACGAACTTGTTAAAATAACTGATAAATATCCGCTTTCTGAAGCTGATATTTCTTTAATTTCTTCTTTATCCGCTCTTCACGATATTGGAAAAATTAAAATTCCAGAATCAATTTTAAATAAACCTTGCCAATTGACTGATGAAGAATGGAAAATTATGAAAATGCATACAATTGAAGGCTACGAAATTCTTCAACATGCAAATATTGATCAAAACAATAATTTCATGAAGACAGCAAAAGCAATATGCCGTTGGCATCATGAAAAATACGATGGAAATGGTTATCCAGATGGATTAAAAGAAGAAAACATTCCAATTTGTGCTCAAGTTGTATCAATGGCTGATGTTTACGACGCTCTTACAAGTGAACGCTGCTACAAAAGATCATATACTCACGATGAAGCTATAAAAATGATTATTAATGGAGAATGTGGAGCATTTAATCCTTTACTTATTCAATGTCTAAAAAATATTTCAGATAGGCTCAAAGAATCTTTGAATATCGGATTAGAAAAATACGATTATCACGACGAATCACTACAAATTGTCGATGAAGTTTTAACTACAAATAATCTCCAATTCTCTTATAATACACACTATCTTTTATTCTTTGAACAAGAAAAAAGAAAATTTTTTGAAGAAAATTCTACAAGTGGCATATCTTTTGAATTCGATATGCTCTTGCATAAAGTACAAGTTATAAACAATTACGCTCCATCTGATTATAGAAAACAAATAATTTATACATTAAAAAACGAATTGAAATTACTATCCAATGAAGATTGGGAAAAATTAGTAAAAAGAGTTCGAAGTACAACCAGAGAAAAAAATACATTTACAGAAGAAGTTTTGCTTAAAATAAACGATAGTTATCGCTGGCATAAATTAATTGTTGAAACATTATGGCCAGAAAATTGATCATATGCTCAAGTCATAGGAAAATTTATAGATATACACAATGATGTGTTAAATGTCGGTCTAGAAAAAATAAATAATTCCAACGATGTTCGATCATTGATTTTAAATTTAAAAACAACATTCCCATTTGTTCGTATAGTTGATGCTAAAAAATGTTATGTTTTATCGATATCAAAAAATGGAAGAATAATCGATACAAAAAAACATTGTTATGAAATATGGGGAAAAAATAGCCCTTGTGAATATTGTTCTTCAAAAAATGCTCTAAAGAAAAAACAATGGGTTAGTAAGCTTGAAGTAAAAGAAGGGAAAATATTTGCAGTTTTATCACGTTATTTATCCTTGAACAATAAAGACTATGTTTTAGAAATTGCCTTCCCAGTAGATGAAGAAGAAACTAAACCAGAAAATAGAACACGCCTAATGTCTAGTTTATTATTCATAAATTTTTATAGGGATTCTTTAACAAAAGCCTATACCAGAACATACTTAGAAGATTTTAAAGATAATTTAGAAAAAGCTGATGCCATCGCACTATTAGATGTTGATGATTTCAAAAACATAAACGACACCTATGGACATCAAGTTGGCGATATTGCATTAAAAGAAATATCTTCAGTCATAATGAATACCATAGGCAGCAATAATGTTTTAATACGATACGGAGGGGATGAATTTTTAGCAATTTTCCAAGAAATTGAAGAAGAAGACTTCTATAATAAATTCATAAAAATTAAAAATGCCGTTAATGCGATCTCACTAAAAGATTATCCCGATATTAAATTAAATATCAGCATTGGAGGAGCATATAAATCATGTTCTTTAGATAATGCAATTACCAAAGCTGACCGAGAAATGTATAAAGAAAAAACTAAAATATAAGAATAGGAGAAATAAAATGAATAGCGAAGAATTTTATAAAGCCATTAATGGCGATTATTTAAATACTTTAAATAGATTAGGAAATGAACAAATTGTTTCTCATTTCATAAAAGAATTCAAAAACGATCAAACATTTAATAATCTTCGTACATCTTATGAAAATCACAACATCGAAAATGCTTTTCTAGCCGTTCATACTTTAAAAGGCATCTGCGCCAATCTTGGTTTCACAGAATTAGAAAAAAAGGCTTCAACTCTTACAGAAATATTAAGAAAAAGAACATTTGAAAACTCCGAAGAAGCCTATAAAGAAGTTGTAATTACCTATAATAAAATCTTTGAATTTTTAAAACAATATTAGAAAATAAACCTTCTTTTAATGATCTTATTTCAAGAAAATTATAAGAAGGTTTTTTATTCTATAAAAACAAAATTTTAATTAAGCTAAAACATAAAGATGAATAAATTCATTGCTTTCATTGTCTTCATCAACATAAAGTTTTAAATTATCACTTTCTTTAATGAAAGTCTTATTATCAGTTGTAACATAACCTTCTGATAAAAGATGAGCTTTATATTTAGAAATATAGGATAAATCCATATCAGTATTCATAATAATGACAAAATAAGGATTTTCTTCATCATCCCAATAATCATAAAAGCCATCAAAAGTATTGCCAGAATCAATAAAATCTTGATCAAATAAATAAGGAACTTTATCAGCAATTTCTTTTCCATATTGCCCTAATAAATTTTCATAAACTTCTGGTCTCATATCATCTTCCCAAGTCATCTTTTTATCAGTATCAATTTCAGAAATAGCTTTATCAAGATTAGCACGCATAGTTTCATTTAAAGTTACAGCACTATAATCAAAAGTTATCTCTTCTGTTCCGCCAAAATAGGCAAAACTCATTGAAGAAATTTTTTCATTTTCAACGGTCATATTTAAAGTACGAGCATCAACTGTCAAAGGATTATAAATATTACCAAGATATTGTCCAATATTAACAATATCACCTGTTGTAGAAATAACATTATCCTTCAAATTTAATACTTCGCTGGAGACAGAAAAATTTGTTACATCTTTTAAAGATTTATTTACAGGTATTTTATTTAAAGTAATATTATTTTCTTCATCGAAAGTAAAGCTATATAATTTACCATCTTTTAAATAATAACCCGATCCTAAAGATTCCATATTGTTGCTTGAACCATCTTCACTATTAACAATATAAGTTCCTTTCAAAAGGAAATCTGTTCCTTTTGTAACTTTAGTAAAACGGCTTCCATCCCAAGCGGAATCTTTTTCAATACTGGTGAAAACAGAATTATCTTGGTTCAAATAAGAAAGATAACCTTTAATTTCTTCATCATGAACAGAAGGAGTTTTCTTTACTGCACCTTCAATGACATTTGGTGTATCTAAAATACGAGTATCAACATAACGATAAAAATAATTACCACTTAAAGTATCCTGCATCAATCCAGTAGAAAAAATCATTTGCGTAACTTTATCATTTTCAACTTTAACTTTAATCTCTTCTACAGGCCATTGCAAAAATCTTAAATGTTGAGTTATAGCATAAGCCAAAGAAGATGCATCTGTACCTAAATAAGTATAGTATTCATCATCTGCAGTCAATTTCATAAATTGATTTAAATTAAATTTATCTTGTCCAACAAAGCCAAAATCCTCATAGGTTGTGCTAGTTTTTGTGGTTTCAACTTCATTTTTTCCATTGACACCTATGAGATTTAATGTATTGCCATCAGCTAATTTTTGATAGGTTAATGAAGTGGAAACATTATCTTCATTTATATCAGTTATGCGAACATAATCATTATAAATATCTAAATTAGAAAAGCCTTGTCTTTCAATATAATTAGATTCTTCCAAATACATATTGTCGTAAACTGCCGAAACAAAAGAAACATTTCCAAAAAGATTATCAGCTTTATTTTCTAAAGTATCAGTAGTAGAGACATATTGTTTTAAATAATCCTCAACAACATCTAATTTTGAAGTCCCAATATTATCGATAAAAATTACAGCACCAGTACTAGGAGTATAATATTCATCCTTAACACTATCATAGCCTTGTAAAACAACAACCATATAATGTTCTATCTTATAGAATCCCACTCTTTTAATTCCAGTGAAATCCAATTGACTAGAAAACATTCCAATTATATTTTCATCAGTTGTGTAAATGGTTTCTCCAACTCTAACAAAATCAATATTTTCATTTTCATCAAAATTCAAAAACTTATTGGCACTATCAAGCGAAGTTAATTCTTGAGAAGAATAATCTTCACTATAAGCTTGTCCCCTAATTTCAACTTTGTTATTGCTGATTTCAAAATTATAAGCATATTTTTGATGAAAATTATAAGTGTTCAATAAAACAGCACCGCGATTCAAATAAGCGGTATAGTAATAGTCTTTTGTTACTACATCCGTATAATCTTTTCCATCTAGTTCGTAAGTCATAGAGAAATTACCTAATTTCATGGTTGATAAAGAATTAAAAACAAAATTTTTTAATCCTTGTTCATCAAAACTTGATGAAGAACTAGAAGATGAACTGATAGAAGAAGTGGTTGAACTAGAAGAAGAGGAAGAAGATAATGATGAAGAAGACGAAGAACTTGTATTTGAACTTATAGTATTATTGCTTGTTGAAGAAGATGATGAAGAACTACTTGTTACACTCCCCGCACAACTTGTAAGTAATAAACCTAAGGACAATATTGTTATTAAATAATTTCTTTTCATTTTTTCTCCTTAAAACATATGTCATTTATATTAACAAAAAAAGACATTTCATACAACGATTATACTTCCGTCAAAATGTCTTTTATAATTACCAGATAAAATTACTTTTAGCAGCTTCACCATTATCGATTAAAATATCTTGTGCAGTCATCGATTTATTGATAACTGTCAAAAAAAACGCCCATTTAGCCATTTCTTCTACATCGCTCCATCGATGTAATAAAGTCTCATTCAAAACAGCTTCATATAAATTTTCATTCTTTAAAATATGATCATTTAAATCCGTTATTACTCCCCCAGGTGAAATAGAATTAGATGTAGCATGATATTTAGCAATTCTTAAAGCAACATTCTTCATGTAGGCGATTACTCCCCCTTTAGAAGCTGCATATTCTGGAAATTCTGCTCCAGTATTACCCGAAGCGCTGGATACAAAAAGAACAGATTTGATATTATCTTGAAAAGCATATTTTTCAGTAACTTTAATAGTACCTTTCAAATTGATATCAATATCATTTTCATTTTGAGTTCCCGCATTATTAATAAGAATTTCACAATTTGGAATATCTGGAAGTTCATCATAAAAAATATCTTTTTTATAATGATGATAATTAACATTTTCAATAGTAGAATCCAAGCGATCTATACCAACAACAGAAAAATCATTTTTCAAAAATTCTTCAGCGATAGCTCTACCTATTCCATTACTAGATCCGGTAACAATAACCAATTTTTTCATCATTAACTATTTTTATTTGCTTCGATAAAAGCAAAATATTCCTTTCCAACTTCATCTTTTTTCCATTTTTGAACTATCCGATAGCCTAAAGGGGAAAAAATAACTTCACATAAGAGTTCAACAACTGCGCCTGTTGCTGCACACATAAAACATTGTGTGATAGACCAGCCAAAGAATACATATGAAACAATAAAAGCAAAAGTTAAATTATCGACAAATTGACCTACAGCAGTTGAAATATATGTTCTAAAAATAAAGGAAAAGAAATTATCCTTTTTTACACACTTTCCCAAAGCAAAATTCAAAAAATTATTGACGATAGCTGATACCAAAAAAGCCGTAGTAGATCCTAATAAAACATACCATGTACCACCGAAGGTATGATCTAAAGCTCCGTTGATTATATCTTCACTTCCTTCAACAAAAGATTCGCCCCACATACCTGGAATAATACTAGCTATAAAAAATACAAAGCATAATAATAAATTTATAACAATTCCTAAAACAGCTAATTCAGTAGAAGCTTTAGGACCATAATGCTTAGTAACAATATCCATTGTTAAAAAAGAAACCCATGATAATAAGATTCCCGCATCTAAAGCTAACCATGATACTGGCATATTAATGCTTTTATTTGCTAATAAATTCATAGCAATAATTGAGACGATAAATAGAGCGACGACTACAGCGGGAATACTTCTTGTAAGAAGTACAAATTCTTTCCACTGTGTTTTGAGGTTTGTTTTCATTTCTTGATTCTCCTTTACAAATAAAAAACAGGCCCCAAGACAAAGAAGGACCTGAATTCGAATCAAGTATCTTTGTTCCTGGTTTTGTTTATAGACAGGATGGCAACAACGAACTGTCTTTAACGAAAAAAATAATAACTCATAAATCTTAATAATTCAAGAATAAATTCATTTAGTCTAATTAAAAAATTAAAAGCAATTATGTTTTTTTAATTTTAAATTCATATATAAATAAGATATTTTTACAAAACAACTTTCCATAATTGTAAAAAGTTGTTATATTTTTTACTAAACCAACAAAATAATTGTTAAAATAAAAATATCCAAGGAGGATTTATGAAAATTATCCACACTGCCGATCTTCATCTTGCTTCTCCTTTTTCTTATTTGCCTAAAGAAAAAAGAAAAATAAAAAATGTTTATTTAAGCCAAAATTTTGAAAATCTAATTAAATACGCTAAAAAAAATAATATCAATCATATTATTCTATCAGGAGATATATTCGATAGTAATAGACCTTCATTAAACATTAAGTCTTTTTTCTATAACCAAATAGAGGCTCATCCTTCTATTACTTTTTATTATCTTAAAGGCAATCATGATATAGAAGCTTCGCTGAATGTAGAACTCAACAATTTAAAAACATTCAAAGAAATATGGACAACATATGAAATAGATAATGTTACTATAACTGGTATAGAAATTAACGGCGATATAGAAGATTATATTTATAAATCTCTTACTTTAAATGCTAATAAATTTAATATTGTCATGATGCATGGTCAAATTATAAATTCTGCTAGTTCAAACAAAAAATTAATTTCTTTGCCTAAATTAAAAGATAAAAATATCGATTATCTAGCACTAGGACATATACATAAATATAGCGAAATGGCATTAGATGAAAAAGGAATAGCCATTTATCCTGGATGTTTAGAAGGAAGAGGTTTTGATGAACTTGGTCCTAAAGGTTTTGTAGTTATAGATACTGAAACAAAAAAATATAACTTTCATCAATTAACAAATAGAGAAGTTATCGAACAAGAGATCAATTTAAGCGATACAACATCAGAAGTTGCAGCTCTAAAAAAGATTGAAAATGAAATAAACCTAATAGATAAAGACAACATTTTCCGCCTAATACTAAAAGGAGATATCAATTATAACTATGATAATCTTGAAGAGAGGTTACACTCATTATATAGCAATAAATTCTTCTACTTTGAAACTAAAATTTTTCTTCATGAAAAAATAGATATTGAAAATCTTAAAAAAGGTGTCTCTTTAAAAAGTGAATTTTTTAAAATAGTCGACGAAGACAAAAATACTAGTAAAGAAGACAAAGAAGAAATATACAATTTAGCTATGAACCTTTTTAATGGTGAGGAGATAAACTGATATGAAATTAATATCATGTCACATTGAAAACTTTGGACAATTACAAAATAAAGACTATGCGTTCAACGATAATTTAACCTGTATCTATGAAAATAATGGTGCAGGAAAAACAACGCTAGCCGCTTTTATAAAAGCGATGTTTTATGGTCTTGAAAGCACCAAAAAAACAGACAAAAATTTTGGGGATCGCCTTCATTATTATCCTTTTTCTAATGGAAAATTTGGCGGATATTTAATTCTTAATGCCTTCGATAAAGAATATAGAATTGAAAGATATTTTGATAAAACTTCTTCTACTAAAGATACACTTAAAATATTCAATCAAGAAACACATGAAGAAGAGACTTCAATAACAGATGTTGGAGAATTCTTTTTTGGAATTGATAAAGAAGCTTTTGAAAGAACAATTTTTATAAATTCATTAAGCTTAGAAACAAAGGCCACTTCTTCAATAAACAAAAAATTAAACAATTTAATCGATGATACAAACGATGATAATAATTACGAAAAAAACATCAAAGAACTCGAAGAATTATTAAAGAAATATACTAATACTCGATCAAATAAAAAAGGAGAACTTCAACAAGAAATTAACAATCTTCACGATGCACAAAAACAAGAGCAATCACTTTTATTAATCCAAGGCAAAATGGATGAACTCTATACATCATTAGATGAAGAAAGAAAGAAAAAAACAGATTTAGAAGATAAAATAAAAAAACAAAGAGAAATCGATTTAAAATTAAAAGAATGGGAAACATATGAAACTTATCTTAAAGAAATAGAAGATTTAAAAAACACCCAAGAAAAAATTATATCTCTTTATCCTTATGGTCTTCCTTCACTAGAAGAAATTTCATCAATCGAAAATGAAATAACTAATGTTACGAAAAATGAAGCTAGTCTAAAAGCATTAAATTTCAATCAAAATGATTTTGAAAAACTTAATTTTTATCAGACAAAATATGTTGAAAATCTTGATGAAAAAAGTTTAAACGAACTTCTTTCGTTGAAAGAAAAATACAAAAACATTGAAAATAAAATCTCTTCTAATTCTATTTTTCCAGATAAAGAAAAACTGGATAATTTAGAAAAAAAGTATGCTAACAAAATTCCAAGTTCCGTAAAATTTGAAGAAATATCAAACAAAATTAAAGAGCTCGATAAAATTTCATTAGAAAAAAGTAACTTAGAGCAAGAATATCCAGAATCACAAATATCCGAATATTCGCGAATGTTTTATAAAGATACTCTTCCATCAGAAAATGAAATAGAAACATTAAAGAATAATATCGATAAATATAAACAAAATAATGACCATATTAATTCTTTAAATGAACAACTAGCAGAAACAAAAGGAAAACAAAATTTAAAATCAGTTGCTGTAATATTAGTGGTTATTGGAATCTTATTAATTGCTGGAGGAATCACAAGTTTCATTTTAAATAATCTTATTTTAGGAATTGCTGGAAATGTCGTTGGAATCATTTTATCCGGAATATCAATTTTCCTGCTATTAAAAAAACAATCAACACCCTTAGAAAACAAAGAAAAAGAACTCATAAAAGAAGAGAATCTTGAATTAGGAAAATCAATAAAAGAAACCTTTAATAAATATATAATCTTTGAAGAAGATTATCAAAAAGCCTTGCAAATTTTAATTAGTAGCAAAGATAATTTTCAAAAATATCTTTCAAAGAAAAAAACAATCGATGATGCAATTTATCTCGCATTACAAAAAGAGATTTCTTCTTTCTTTTCTAACTATAGTATTTACTCAGAAAATTATTACGAAGCTCTAGAAAAATGCAAATCTGAAATAAATAGCCTTTATGAACTTCAAGAAAAAGAAAAGAAATATATAGAAGCTAAAAAATCTTTCGAAGAAGAAAAAATTAATTTGATAAAAGATATTAATTCTATACTTTCCCCTTTAAAAGAACATTCGTTCAATAATTCCTTAGAATTAGAAAATATTTATGATAATTGTAAAGAATATAACTCAATTAATTCTCGTTATTTAGAATATGTAAGGAAAAAAGAAGAATATTCTGCTATTTTAAATACCTCTCAAAATACAATTGATCAATTTAAAACAAAATATCATATTTTCGAAGATATAGGTTCTTATTTAAAAAATTTATCTTCAAATAGTAACACACTAAAAAACGACAAAAAAAATCTAGAAGAAAAAATTGAACAAGCAAAAACTTATAAAGAAAAAAATAAACTATTAGAAAAGCCTCAAAAAAGTGAAATATCTATTGAAAAATTAGACTTGGAAAAAGATGCTATTTTATTGAATATTAAAAATTTAGAAAAAGCAATCACAGAAAACGAAAATGAATTACTAACTCTTCCAGATATTAAAAATACAATTCAAGATACCCATAATAAAATTCAAAATATCAAACATCGTATTGAGATAATTGAAAAAACAATATTCTTTTTTACAACTGCAGAAAACAATTTAAAAAATCGTTTCATTACTCCTATATACTCTTCATATACTACCTATATTCAAGATTTTGATTCAATTTTAAAGAAGGGAACTTCAATGGATTTCAATTTGAATATATCATTTGATATCCAAGGTGAATTAAAAAGTTATCAACATTTATCTCAAGGTCTTTTATCAATTCTTGAAGTTTCTTTAAGATTCGCCTTAATTGACAACATGTATAAAAAAGAGAAACCATCAATTATTCTCGATGATCCTTTTGTCTATCTTGATAAAGATAACTTGCAAATTGCAAAAAAAGTATTGCAAAATCTCGCAAAACAAAATCAAATAATTTACTTTTGCTGTCATGAAAGTAGAAAAATATAAAACTTTACTATCAAAATAGTAACATAATAAAACCCAGTGAATAAGCATTTTATCAAATGTTTATTCCACTGGGTATTTTTTTATAGCGATTATTTAATTTCTAGCCAACATCTTTTTTAAATATTGTCCTGTGTAAGAATTTGGATTTTCAGCCACTTCTTCAGGGGTGCCAGTAGCAACAACTTGTCCACCATTTTCACCACCTTCAGGCCCCAAATCAACAATATAGTCAGCACACTTAATAAGATCAAGGTTGTGTTCTATTACAACAACTGTATTTCCCGCATTGACGATTTGTTGAATAACATTCATCAACTTTTTAATATCATCAATATGCAATCCTGTTGTCGGTTCATCCATAATATACAAAGTATTTCCTGTAGCTGATCTTTGAAGTTCATAGGCAAGCTTAATTCTTTGAGCTTCACCGCCAGAAAGTGTAGTACTACTTTGTCCAAGTTTAATATACCCTAATCCAACATTATGCAAAGTTTGTAATTTTTTAGCTATGCTAGGGATATTAGAGAAAAACGATAAGGCCTCATCAACTCTCATGTCCAAAACATCAAAGATATTTTTATCTTTATATGTAACTTCCAATACATCTTCGCTATAACGCTTTCCATGGCAAACTTCACATTCAACATAAACATCAGGTAAAAAAGACATTGAAATACGTTTAACACCTTCACCTTGACAAGCTTCGCAACGACCTTTATTTAAATTAAAAGAAAAATATGAAGAATCAAATCCATGCATTTTTGCTTCACGTGTCGAAGCGAATAAAGTTCTGATATCATCAAAAACTTTAATATATGTTGCCGGATTGCTTCGTGAGTTTTGTCCAATAGGATCTTGAGAAATATTAATTACTTTATCTATGTGTTTAAGTCCTTTAACTTCATCGCATTCGCCGATATCAGAAACTGAAAGGCCTAATTCTTGTCGAACTTTTTTATATAAAACTTCAGTTATTAAAGAAGATTTACCAGATCCAGAAACGCCGGTAACACAAGTAAAAGCTCCAGTAGGAATAGAAACAGTAACATTTTTTAAATTATGACATCTTGCATTGACAATAGTCATCTTTTGATATCCTGGTCTTCTAATGTCTGGTATTTCTATTTTTTCTTTTCCTGATAAATAAAGGCCAGATATTGATCTTGGTGCATTGATAATGTCTTGCACTGACCCAGTTCCAACGATTTCTCCACCTTGATCACCAGCATTAGGACCAACATCTACTATAAAGTCAGCTGCTCTAATAGTATCTTCATCATGCTCAACTACAAGCATTGAATTGCCTAAATCTCGCATATCTTTTAATGTTTGAATCAAACGATCATTATCCCTTTGATGAAGACCTATTGAAGGTTCATCTAGTACATATAATACTCCAGATAATTTGCTACCAATTTGTGTAGCCAAACGTATTCTTTGCGCTTCACCACCAGATAATGTCGAAGCAGAACGAGCTAATGTCAAATAATCAAGTCCGACATTAATAAGGAAATTCAAACGATTTTTTATCTCTTTAATAACTAATTCAGATATTTTTTGTTCATTAGGTGTCAAACTTAAATTGTTTAAAAAATCCAACATTTTTCTAAATGACAAATGGCATATTTCATCAATATTTAATCCACCAATTCTAACAGCTAAAACCTGTTCATTTAATCTCGCTCCATGACATTTTGTACATGTTTTTTCAGACATAAATCCATGGTAATATTTTTTCATCCATGTTGAATTTGTGCTCAAATATAATCTATCTATTTTTGTTTTTACACCTTCATTGATAACACGATGCAAAGATGATCCTGTTTTTGTTTTAAAGAAATAATCTATATCTTCTTCAGGTCCATATAAAATAGCATTTATCTGTTTTGAAGTTAACTGATTTACTGGAACATCCTTATCGATGCCATACTTTTCACAAAGTATATCAAAGTCAGCCACTTCCATTGCTGAATCATTTTTCTTATAAATGAAAGGAATAGCACCATCATTTATTGATAAAGAAGGATCAGGAATAATTAAATCAGGATCAGCTTCGATTTTAACACCTAAGCCATTGCACTCACTGCAACATCCTAAAGGATTGTTAAATGAGAATAAACGAGGCTCTAAAGTTGGAGTAGTAAATCCGCACTCTGGGCAGCTTTGATGTTCACTTAAAAGTATTCCTTTTTCATTTTCAGGAACAATTTCTACATAACCATTAGCATTATTTAAAGCAACTCTTAAAGAATCATTAATTCTGCTCAATTCTTCTTTTTCTTCATCATCGCCTAAAATAATATGGTCGATAGCAATAGAAATAGTGTGTTTTTGATTTTTTTCTAGAAGTGGAGGAACAGTATATTTTTGAATCGTATTTTTATCAATTTTTATTCTTCTTAAGCCCAAGTCAATATATTTTTTTAAGGTATCAAAATGAGTACCTTTTTCATTGCGGATGATAGGAGCCATAATATAAATAGAAGTTCCTTTAGGAAAAGATAAAACTTTATTCGCCATTTGACTCAAAGAAAGTCCTTTGATAGGAAGATGATGAGTAGGACAATATGCTACACCAATTCTAGCATACAAAAGACGGAGATAATCATAAATTTCTGTTACAGTACCAACAGTAGAACGCGGATTATTTGAAACAGTTTTTTGATCGATAGCAATAGAAGGTGATAAACCATCGATAGAATCAACATCAGGTTTTTCTGTATTTCCTAAAAACATACGAGCATAGGAAGATAAAGATTCTACATATCTTCTTTGACCTTCAGCGTAAATTGTATCAAAAGCTAAAGTGGATTTTCCTGAACCAGAAACTCCAGTAAATACAACAAGTTTGTCCTTTGGGATTGTCAAGCTTACATTTTTTAAGTTATTAACCCTAGCACCTTTAATTATTATTTTATCGTTCATCCTTCACCTCCAGCATCCTACATTTTATCATACTTTCCCTTAGTTTATCTGTTTTTATAAATACTATGTATAAGAATTTATAACATCAAAAAAGAGGATGGAAACCTGACTTCGGTTTCTATTCATCCTCTAATTTTTATTATTGCAATTCGAAATCTACTTCTCCTCTTGCAAAATTACCGAAGGCATACTCATCTTCATAAGTAGCTTCAGAACAAGAGAGAGTTCCATCTGAATTCATCGAAAGAACAATTGTAGCTGTTCCACTTTTAATAGTAATTTCATTGTTATCGATTACATAAGTGCCAGTGCCAAGATATTCTGGATGATAGTTTCCTTCATAAGTTGGACAAACAAATGTCATTTTAACATTGCCTTTGCCATCAAAAGCTAAGGTTACTGTCGCAGGCAACTCATCATAAGTATCCCAATCAACAGCGTTATACTCACCGACATAGGTTTTACCAGCAAGGACATCGCCTTCTTCTATTTCTTCATCTTCATAGGTTTTATTTTCTTTATCGATGGTATAAACATATTCAGTACTATCGATAGTAATAGTTAAAGTTGTACCACTTATAATATATGTTCCTTCTTTACCATTGACATTTGCACCACCAAAGCCATTTAAGATAATCGAAGATGAACCATTAGTATAAGTTCCATCATAACCATCGCCTAAAACATAACCATCATAACCATGAGAACGATTAAATTTAGCAGTAAAGCTTGTCGCTTTGCCATCACTTAATGTTTGTCCTTCACCAACTTTAACAGTAAAGATACCACCGACAACATTAAAGTCACCAGTAACAGTGACAACACCGATTAAATCAGTTGGATTATAGCTATTTGATTTAGAAAGAACATAGACTACTTCGCCTTTATAAGTTGTAATCTTAAAGACCAAATCTTTCCAACTCTTACCAGCCATAACAGCTTCTGTACCATTATAGTAATATCCTTTATTTTCACCAGAAAGGGCATATACACCATCAGCAACTATAGTAATCTTTGTTGTTTTAAATGAATAATTGACATTTGTTTTACCAGTAAAGATCAATGTTGAACCAGTTGCATCATCAGGGTCGACAACAAAGCGACCTGTAGCACCATTGAGTTTACCAAAGCCATATTCATTGATAACAATAACATTTGTTGTAGAAGTGGAATTAGCTGAATAATATGTTCCAGCAGCAAATTTTTCTTGATCAATTGTAGCACCGATCAATTCATATTTATCACCATTAACAGAAACATAATATGTTGGATCATTTCCTTCATATAATGTGATGACATTTTCATAGAAAGGATTGAAGTAATAAGTATAACTTTCACCATCTAATGTTGCATTTCCACGAGAAGTTTCACTAGTTGTAAAGCCATCAACAAACAATGTTTTGCCTTCAGAATTTGTCAAAGTCTTTCTTTCATCCATATTAGCAACAACAAGTTTTCCAGCAGAAGCTAATTTAAAAACTAAAGATTCCTTTCCATAATTTATCGCAAATATAGCTCCAACTTCACCTAATTCAACTTTAGAATCACTTTGCTTGACAAGAGTAGAGATAGCAGAAGTTACTTTTCCATCACTTGGAGCATATAAGTAGAATTTATCCGAGCCTTTTGTAACTTCATAAATGATAGTACTAGAAGAAGAAACATTAGCATAAAGCTTTCCAGTTGTTCCTTCTTTGATATAAAAGTAGGAACTAGAGCCTTCATTGATAGTCAAAATATCATCGCTTAATATATCAACAACGAGTTTCTTTGTAGAACCATAAGCACTACCAACTTCAGTTAATGTAACAGTTAATTCACCCTCAGAATATCCACTTGGCAACATACCGATATAAGTGGTAGAACCTATTTCACATTTGATAATTCCATATTTATCAACAGTGAAGGCATGAACAGCACTACTGCTTGATAACCAAGAGAAGGTTCCAAGAAGCGTTCCTTGATAACTTGTATCAGAAACAGCAGTAGCAACATTATTGCTTTCCAATGTATAAACATATGTATTTTCACCAACTGTAGCTCTAATTACTTTTTCAGTTATCATCTCATAAGTTCCAACAACATCATTCATGGTAATTACACCTGTTGTATTCGCTTTGATACTAGCAAATCCATCAATTGTAAATGTAGTATCACCACAAGTATAAGTTCCAGCCAAAGCACTTGCTGGCAAATAACCTATTCTTGTATTAGAAGTTGATTTAGTAATCATCGCTTTACTGATATATACTTCACTTTCATCTAAGTTTGTAACTTTGATCAAAGCGCCTTTTTCAGTATAAAGAAGATCATTTAATAATGTAACTTTACAAGCTAATGGAGAAGCAGATGAAGTCTTAAAGAACAAGAAAATATCTTTATCATTTAAAACATAATGAGTTAAATAATTAGCATTTTCATATCCTAAATAACTTTCACGCTTAGCAGATGTTGGAATGATATAGCTTGTAACTGGAGAAGAGGTAGATGTTCCACTCACAGTAACAACTGAAGTTTGATAGATGTAATCTCCTAATTTAGTCAAAGTAACAGTAATTGTCTTTTTAGTGCTATAAGAAACATATCTTCCTTCAAAGACCATATTTCCTAAAGCATCAACAGATGTTATATTTCCGACATATTTATTGCTGCCATAGTAATAGGTACCAACACCATATTCATCAATACTTAAATAATGATCGCTGGTTGTACTGGTATCAACACTAGAATAAGAAACCTTACCATATGCGAGACTTTCAAATTTCTTTTCTAAAGAAGTATAAGTATTTGCTTCTTTATCAATAACAACATATCCACTGACAGTTGAAGTACCACTATTGCATAAAACAATAAGGTTAGAACCAGTTGTAGAAACATAATAATCATAAGAAGTACTACCGAGAGTAGCAACACCTCTTGTTGAAGATGTTAAGCCGAAACCATCCAATGTCAAACTATCATTACCATTAGAATATGAACCTCTTTCATCTCCAGCAAGAGTTAAACCGCTATAGTTATTACCTAGATTTTCAACTCTAACAATAGCATGATGGTTAGCAGAAGTAACTTCAAGAATTGCACCTTTTTCTAATGTAGTTTTATCATTTAAGAATTTAACTTCCGCAATTTCACCTAAATCAGTTTCTGATGTGCAATAAATGTATGTTGTAACACCATTTCTTGTAAAGGATTTAATAATAGTTGTACGACTATTTCCTGTAGTTACAGCATTTTGATCTAAGTACAATCTTTGATCGTGTGATTTATCACCAGATAATTTAATAACTAAAGCACCTTCAACTGTCATGCTTCCTGAAACAGTAACAGTAGCTGTTCCACCAACTTTTGTTAAAACAGTTTCAAAAGTATAATCAGCATTGATATTAACTTTTCCGGTATATGAACTCGAACTATATTTAAAAGTAGCTGTACCAAATTTATCAATACTAAGAGTATAGCTAGAACTTGAAGCATTGATATATTCACCAACAACTGGATTGTTCTCATAAAGTGGTGCTAATACTTCAAAAGTATAATACTTAACAACTGGATTTCCATTGATATCCATTGTCAAGCTGACAAGATAGAAACCTGCCTTTGTGAAATCAACCAAAGAGTAATCAAGATAATCATCGACATTTTTAACTGTACCTTCAGCTGTTGTGATAGTAAACTTAGAGATCAATTCATCAATAGCATCTTCTTTAATTGGAAGCATATTGATTTCATAATCGCTTATTGAAACTTTAGCACCTTGGCTGACATATTGAGATTCAAGTTCCATTTTTACATATGGTAAATAATCAGAATCAGCAATAACAACACTATTTTTATATGAATCCATGAATAAGCTCATTCTAGAACCATATTTAAATGAAGGACGGACATTGACATAAGTTACTTCAATCAAACCAGATTTATAAACATAACTAATATTTACTGCATCTGCATAAGAAGAGGAAGCTTTTACAATACCTGTTCCATATCCATCTAAGAAAACCTTTAAATTATCTTTGACAAATAATCCTTGATATCCATCTTTTTCATCGACTGTAAATGTATTATCAGCAGTATTTAAATTAATCTTATAAGCAAATTCATAATTGTTAGTATCATAGATGAATAGCTTATCATTTACATAATCATAACCGCCAAATTTTAAAGAATTAATATTACTTATAGAAAGATCAGCAACTTCTTTTCCATCAACATATAAAGATACACCATTAGAAGCTGTAATTTCTAAGCTAGCTTGTTTATTATCTACTGTTCCTTGATAAGTTCCAGTATATTTTTTAGTTGTAGTTTCTTTATCAGTTCTTTTACCGGTAACCGCATCATTCATCACAACATACATGCTGTAATCATTGACTTTAACAGTTCCTTTAGATCCGACAGACAAGTCGAAGTCTTCAGAGAATGTTACCTTGCCGAAAGAATGTCTATAATAGAAATCGGCAGAAGTATGTTCAGCAAGTTCAGTAACTAAACCATAATAAACTTTTTCTCCAGCTGCATTTCTTAAAACTAAAACATCGATTGATGTACAAGGAGAAGAATTATCAACGACATACTCAGAAGATGTGTTGAATGTCAATTTTCCAAGGAGTGTATAAACATCAGTTTTGGCAAAGATATATTGTCTATTGTTTTCATTGAACTTCATATTCAATCTATTGACTGGAAGAAGAACAGCAATACCATTTTCTTGTGTGAAATAGAAATCATTAGATAAGTATCTGATCAATAGAGTATTTTCATCAACAGCAGAAATAGAAGTCACGTCATCGCTTGCATTTCCATCAAAAACAAATGTTCTATTAATTGTTGTGGTAGTTGATGTAGCTTCATCTTCATCATCACCAGATGTATCTGTAGTAGTTGTACCACGCATATTAGTCTTATAAGTTCCAAGGAAATCTTTTGAAACTACAAACACATTCTTTTCAATTTGTTCGCCTTTATAAATAAGCTTTAAAGTATAACAACCAGGAGTGAAAACATCGACCTTACCTTCGATCATATCGCGGGTAACAACAACACTTTCTTCTCCTTCTTTAATTGTAAACAAAGTTGTTGGATCAAAGACATTTCCTTCAAAGACATAGTTTTTAGCGCTATTATCAACAGAAAGAGTAACATTTGAAACAACATTGATACTAAGTAAAACTTCAGTTGGATTCTCGCTGTCTTTACCATCAATATATACTTTTAAGGTAACAGGATATATTCCTGATTTTGAAAAATCAACTTTTGATTTATCAATTTCAACATAGGTAGTCAAATTATTTGTGACTTGATCTTTATCGGTATATAAGCTTTGTTTAATATTATTAACTGTAACAGTAATAGCACTTAAAATATCATTATCGCTTAAATCTTTAGTACCATCAATAACTTCTTGATTGATACGGATATCAAAAATATTTTGACGGACAACATAAGTCAAAACCAAAGTAACATCTTCAGTAGTGCTTCCTTGAGTATAAGGAACTTTGACTACAACTTCATAACTACCTGCAGCAGAGAAATCAACCTTTGAAGTATCAATATAACGATTTGCAACAACAAAACGTTGACCATTAGAAATTAAAATTACATCATTATTAAATGAATATTCATCCATTGAAGTTCCTTTTTTAATGATGATGACATCACTTTTTGTAACTTCAAGATGAGCTCCGGTAGCAATAGTAACAACAGCAGTTGCAGTTTTTCCACCATAATTTAAAGTAAGTGTATTTTCACCTAAGCGAGAATAATCAATTGAACCAGTTATATCTAAAAGAGAAATCAATTCATTATGTTCAACGCCATCAATTTTCAAAGAGAATAATGATGTTACATCAAGTCTTTCAGAATTTGGATAAATAGTTACATTTTTTCCACTTAAGGCCAATTCATGATCTGCGACTACTACAACCTCAACAGAAGAAGTAACGACTGTAGAATCTTCTTTATAAGTTAAAGTAACAAGATATTTTCCTTCTTCAGCTTTTAAACCAGAAACATCAATCATATTAGCTGTAACTTTTTTAGCTACGCCATCAACTGTCAAGCTAAATAATTCTGTCGCATCAAAATTTTCAACTTCACTCAAAGTAATAGTTTTAGTTTTATAGCTATTAACAACATCAATTACATGATCTTCAATAACTTCAACTACAATAGTCTTGCTTGTGTCACCAAGAGTTACTGTGTAAGAATATGTTCCGACTTCAGCTTTAACATCACTTGTTACCATTTCATCAGAAATATCAGTTTTTTCACCATCGATAGAAACGACAAATAAATCTTTAAAATTATAATCAGCAACTTCTTTAACTTTTAAAGTGACATTTTCAACAGAGCTTGTAACAGCATAGACTGTTTTAGAAACATGAATAGTTAAAAAAGCATTTTGTCCACCATAAGAGCATAAAACAGTGTAATATCCTTCTTTTTCTTGGACATCGCTATAATCAAGCATATCATCAGTTACAGAGAAACTATCGCCATCTACTGTTAAACTAAACAAGGTCTTAAAATCAAAATCTGCTACTTCTCTATCTTTAATCTCTACAGAAGTATCAGTTTTTCCAATGACAATTTCTGATGCTTTAATAGTGATGGAAAGTTCAGCTTTTTTAGAAGAATCAGCATTACTTGTTGCAGTAATAACTGCTACTGAATCTGCAATTTGAACATCTTTGACTTCAACTAAGCCATCAGCAGAAACTAAAACTTTATCGCTAGAAGAAGTCCAAGTAACAGATTTATCTTCAGTACTACCAACAACAGTAGCTGTTAATTGTAAACTTTGCTTACGAGAGACAATATTTTCACCACTTCCTGTAATTACAACACTTTCAACATCAGGTAAAACTGAAGAAGAAGTGGAAGAGGAGCTTGAAGAAGAGGTGGAAGGTTTAGAAGTAGAAGAAGATGAAGAGGTGGAAGAAGATGATGGTTGCTTATTATTACAAGAAGCAAGAGCTAAAGTAGCCGTAACAATTGGCAAAGAAAGTAAAACAAGTTTCTTCTTATTTATTTTTTTTCTCATAATTTTTTCCTTTCTGTTTTATTAGAAAGGAAATGGCTAAAGCCATTTCCTAAAAATATAACTTAGGCAATCTCCCAAGTTCCTGGAAGATAGCAATATACATATATTGTCTTAAATCCAATATTATTGAAACGAATCATAATCTTGCTATCTTTATCCATAAATGTAACATTGCGATTATTGCTATTAGAAGTTTGTGTGTGTTTTGAATCTGTTAATTTAACATATCCACTAGCTTCAGCAAATTTATCCATGAGATAATTGAAATTATCATCGGTTAAACGGCGAACACCATTTAACAAATCTTCAGAAGCTGTAATATTAAATGAGAAACATCCAACACCATCTTTTGTGTAATCTAAATCTCTAGAAACAGACATTGAATCCCCAAAAGCTGAACGGAATTGACTTGGGGTAGGGAACTTCGAACTATCAGCACCATAGAAATAATTTAAAGCATCAGCTACTGTTCCTGTAGTATAGCCAGTACCATAAGCGGTTTCATAACGAGCACTTACTTCATCCCATGTTTCTGGTAAAACACGCGGAGAATAGTTATCAAATAAATCTTCATCTAATTTAGTTGTGCCAATTTCTGAATATGTTGTTTTAACATAGCCAATATAATTTCCACTGATGTTATAAGGATAAACAGTATTTAAAAGATTTCCTTCAGAATCAACAGTGATAGAAAGTTGTGTTTCAACATCTTGGCTAGCGCTAGAGGCATTGCTATAGCTTGAAATTTCTTTAGCTACTGCAGCATTGATAACAGAATCACGAAGAGTGAAAGTATAAGTACTTTCAAATTCATTTTCAGTAACTGTAGGGAAACCGAATACTTCTGGAGCAAAGTTAAATCCAGGAAGTTTAGAAGAAATATTTCCTTCATATTTTTTCTTGCCTACAAGGCCTTTACTTGATGCGCTATATTCAAATTCATCATAAGTATTATCATCATTTTGCTTATATCCTGTATAAGATAAACCATATGGATTATCAAAATAACCACCAGAATAATAAGTGCTTCTTCTGAGTAACACAGCATCTTCTGTTACTTGACCATGAAGACCAGCAGGACCAGTAGCGGAAGAAGTTGGAAGGACTTTTTTCTTCAAAGAATTTCTTGATTGATCATAACTGTTTTCGCTAGAAGAAGCAGAATATGTCGAAGTATCAACAGAATCAAATGTATAGTTGGTGATACCCTTCATTTGTTCAAGAGCCTTAGCTAAAACTTCTGTATATTTCGTTGCAGCATATGGTGTAGGATCAGTAACAACTGTTGTACCAATATCAGCAAAGGTTAAATCAATTGTTGTCCAACTAGCAGCAGAAGCAGTTTCAGCTGTACCATCTGTTGAGCCATAATACAAAACTTCTGTTGAGCCAGTTAATCTTGTTACATGACCATCTTCAACATATAAGCTGATTTCCAAAAGTGTATCTGATAAAAGTGGAGTTAAACTATAACTTAAATATGTTGGTAAATATAAATTATCCATATCAGTTGGATCGATATAATAATCATAAGCACCTGTTTTAGAATTATAAGTAAACTTATTAATATCTAAATTTCCTAAGTGATTCCAAAGATGATTTTGTTCCCATAAATTATAAGAACCAAATGTATTCATATCTGATTCTCTTGTAGCAACATTATCTTTATTAATATAAATTTTATCTAATGCATGTCCGGTATTACCTTCTTCATCAGTTAAACCATCGACAACCCCTTTTTTATAAGTATTGACTTGGTGAGCGCCATCTTTATTATTTTTTCTGATCCAATATTCGCCTGCCCAAGCATTTTCTTCCATTTTTGTAACCATGTAATAAGTGTTATTAGTGGTTTTATCTAAAGTGAAATCTTTATAAAAATCAACTAATTCACCATTTACTGTAATGGAAGAATTACCAATTTCTTCGATCATCTGTGAAGTTAACTCACCAACTTGACCTTGTTTTGTCGGAGCCTTTAAAGTGATAGTAATTGAAGCAAATACATTGGTATCAGCTAAAGAAGTAGCAGTGACACTGACAAATTGATCAAAAACTAATTCAGTAGTACCAACATAGGTAACAACACCATTTTCAACAGTGATAAGATCACTATTTGTAGTCCAGAGCAAAGATTTATCATCTGTGCCAGAAGTAGTAACTTCAGCAACAACAGTTATAACTTTATCCTCAGATCCAGTATCGATAACTGTTTTTTCAGCAGTTAAAGTTATGCTGACTTTAATAGAAGGTGTAGAAGAAGTAGAAGATGATGAAGAAGAGGAAGAAGTGACTGAAGAGGAAGAATGAGTAGAACTAGAAGAAGAACTTGATGAAGAACTAGAAGAATTGTTATTATTGCAGCTAGCTAAAGTAACACCTAAGAGTGCAGGGATTAATAATAATTTTGTGATTTTTTTCATTTAATATCTCCGATAAATTAATTGTTGGTTGGGTTTTTATAAATATATACGAATAAGTCCAAATCACTGTCGACTGGAACCAAAGTATATCCATCTTTGGTATATCCGCCTTTTCCATCATTGACAAAGCCTTTTTCAATGAAATAAAGCTTTAAAGCAAGAAGAGAAGAATCAATACTATAATTTGAATCAAGTGGAACGTCTAAGTAAACTTGAATAGCTTTAACAGCACGATTAGAATTTGGTAATTGATAAATACTTGTCGAACTAAGACCATAGCAATCGCCTAAAGCTTCAGGGAAATAAGGGACTATTGAACTAGCATTTTCATCTCCTAAATATGTGGTCATAATCTCATCAGTCGGATATTCAACACCTGATTCTCCTTCATCAGGATAATAAAGTGTTGTAACATCTTTCCAACTAGTTGGAGCAACGCGATTATCAAAACTTAAATCACAATCATCAGGAATAGAAGCAGTATTAAAATTGCCATAATTGATAACAAATAAGCCTTTAATAAGACCTAAATCACTATAGAAATATGATTGAGTTATATATCCTTCATCATTAATTACAACATAAGGAGTAAAGGAAGAAGTGCTAGAAGTATATCCTCTTGTTGCAAACATTCCATATAAGCAAAGTTCATTTCCTGGAGCCTTATAGAAAGTTTCAGCAACTTTACTCATAGCATCGTAAGAAAAATATACTGTAGTTTTAGAATCTTGATAATACTTATATCCAGGATTGAAAATAGCTGGGGAGAAAGCAAATGATGGTTTAGCATCATCAATGCTTCCAACAAATTCTCTAGTTGCATAATGCTTGTTATTAGCATCACTTCCAAAAGAATTATATAAATTATCATTTATCTTTTTATAACCATAAGTACCGGTATCAGATAGACCCGTTACATTACCTTGATTATCAAAAATCAAATCTTGATAATACATAGCATCTTTAGTAATAGTTTCTTGATAGCCGCTATAAGTAACAGCGGAAGAAGTTGCTAAAGAAGTTAAAACTTGAACTGTTGTTGTATAACTTTCCAAACTCTTCATTTTTTCAAGAGCATTCTGTAAAGTTTTATGTTCTTCTTCTAAAGTATATTTATTTATATAAGGATATTTAACAAGATCTCCTGTATTGAAATAAGCCTCCAATGTTTGAATAGCTTTATATCCTGTTTGAACACGATAATCTTCACCAGTTACAAGAACAATAGAAGTGATTTGATTATATTCAACCCTTAAAGAAAATTTAACAGCATCAAATTCATAAGGAGTACAACTAGAAGATAATTGACTTAATAATTTTTCATTTGTTCCATTGTAGTCAAATAATCCACTTTCTTTATTGTAAGTAAAATTTTCAACAGATAAAGAAGTTAAAGGATTATACAAATTAGCATCTTCCCATTTTACTGGTAACCCATTATCATCGGTTATCGGAGTATAGCTCTCTTCATTCATCAAAGATAACCCTACTTGGCAAGCATTGCCTTGATAGTTCTCATAAATTAAATATTCTGTTTTACCAGTTGTAGAATTTGCATAAGCAGCTGACCAGAAATTATCCTTCATGTTTGTATAGCTTTCGACAATTGTTGAACTGTAATACTTATCTGAAGCTATAGAGTAAAGATCAATTGTAGTAGTACCATTAAATTCAATTCTATCAGTTTTTAACACATCTAACATATCTTGAGTTAAAACAGGATCAGGTTCAGGGGCTAAAACAGTGATAACAAAAGAATATTCTTTTGAAAGATCAGCAACTGGTTGAACAGTTATAGTTACTTCAGTGTCTTCTTCAACTTGACGAGTGACAGAAACAATATTATTGCTGATAGAAATTAAATCAGAAGATTTTTTCCAAATAACCGTTTTGTTCTCAGTACCAGTAACATTAACGGTTAATTCTATCGTATTGCCGTATCTAACAGCCTTAGGTCCAGAAACCGAAATAGAAATCTCGTTCTTGATCGAAGAAGAACTTGGGATAGAAGAACTCGAACTGCTGGAAGAAGGAAGTGAAGTAGAAATACTAGAAGAAGAACTTGATGAAGAACTTGAAGAATTAGTTGTTTGATTATTACAAGATGTAAATAAAATAGCTGAAAAAGCTAAAAATAAAACACCAAAAGTTATTTTTTTTTGCATAAAAGCCTTTCTATATAAATATAATGTCCTTGTTAAAAAAATATCTCCTTTCTTAAATGTATAACAATTAAAATTATTATAATAATTTTTTTATTGTTTGTCAACAAAAATCAAAATGAAAGCCCTTTACAAACAAAATTTTTTCCATAAAAAAAGTTGAACAAATAATTGTTCAACTTTTTCTTTTTTATAGTACTAACTTAATTAATTACCCATTTTTAAAATGGTATGATAACGCTTTTCAGCATATTTTTGTGATTTAGCAAGCAATTCTTCAGCGTGATCTGGATTGACCTTTGGAAGTTGAGAGAATCTTGTTTGTTCCATAACGAAGTCACGGAATAAATCAAAGTTAGGTTCTTTGCAATCCATTTGTAATGGATTTTCACCTTTTTCTTCACGGCGTGGATCATAACGGAAGATTGGGAAATAACCACATTCGACAGCTTTCTTTTCAATGATTTGAGCATTGGATAAGCCACCTTTAATACCATGTTCTTGGCAAGGAGAATAGCAGATGATAAGAGATGGACCATTGTAGCTTTCAGCTTCTTGGAAAGCCTTCAAAGCTTGCATTGGGTTAGCGCCTAAAGAAACTTGAGCAACATAGACATGACCATAAGCCATAGCCATTAAAGCGAGATTCTTTTTAGCTGTCTTTTTACCAGAAGCAGCAAACTTAGCAATAGCACCTGTTTGTGTAGATTTAGAAGCTTGACCACCAGTATTTGAATATACTTCAGTATCAAGAACCATAACATTGACATCTTCTTCATTGGCGAGAACATGATCAAGACCACCATAACCAATATCATAAGCCCAACCATCACCACCAACAATCCAAACAGATTTATCAAGTAAGTCTTTCTTGAATTCAAGAACTTTCTTGATGCCTTCACATTTAGAATTTTCAATAGCAGAAATCAATGCAGGAAGTATTGTTCTAACATGTTTTCTATCTTTGATATGTTCTTCATAGTCATTGATTAAGGAAACAAGTTCTTCTTCGCATTCAGCTTTATTAGCTTCAAGAATTTCAACAATTTGAGTTAAGCGGAAGTCAACAGCAACTCTCATACCGAAACCAAATTCAGCATTATCTTCGAATAAAGAGTTAGCCCAAGCAACACCTTCACCATTTTTATCGGTGACAAATGGAGTAAGTGGAGTTGAACCATTATAAATAGAAGAACAACCAGTTGCATTAGCAACTAACATATCTTTTCCAAATAATTGTGAAACCAAACGATAATATGGAGTTTCACCACAACCAGCACAAGCGCCAGAAACTTCTTGATAAGCTGGTAAGAAAGCAGCACCCTTAACTGTATTTAATGGAAATAAATCTGTTCTAGATTCAGTTTCTTTATAGAGAATATCAGCAGCTTTTTCGTGGTGATATTGAGTCTTAGCTTCAACCATTTCCAAGGCTTTCTTTCCGCCTTTACCTGGGCATTGAACAAAGCAGATACCACAACCAACGCAGTTCATTGGACTGACTTGAATACGGAATTTAAGACCTTTTGTATTAGGACCACCCATCAAATTTAAAACATCTTCACGTTCGTCTTCAGGGAGTTTAGCAATTTGTTCATCATTTAAAACAAATGGACGAATTGTAGCATGTGGACAGACAAATGCACATTGATTACATTGAATACAATTTTCTTTGTGCCATAATGGAACTCTGTCAGCTGTTGCTCTTTTTTCTTTAAATGTAATATTGTTTTGCATTGTACCATCAAGCAATTCATATTCAGTGAATTTACTGACTGGTAAATCATAACCATCAAGTGAACCGACAACATCAACATAAGAATCGAAGTAATCATCACCAGTAGATTCTTTGACAGCATTTACTGTTAAATCTGCCCAACTTGGATCAACTTTAACTTCACGAAGACCTTCAGCACCGGCATCGATGGCTTTGTAGTTCATTTGAACAACGTCATCACCTTTTTTAGAATAAGACTTCTTGGCAAATTTCTTCATCCATTCTTGAGCTTCAGAATATGGCATGATATTTTGATTCAAGAAGAAGAATGAAGCTTGTAAAGTAGTATTGGTATGACGACCCATACCGATTTCAGCAGCAATCTTATTAGCATCAATAACATAGAACTTAGCATTCTTTAAAGCTAATAATTTCTTCATGCGGTTTGGCATTGAATGAATAAGTTCTTCATCTGTCATATCAGTATTTAATAAGAAAGTACCACCCTTCTTCAAATTCTTAACCATATTATATTTCAAGATATAAGAATCCATAGAACAGGAGATGAAATCTGCATGTTCAATATAATATGTTGAACGAATAGGATCTTTACCAAAACGGAGGTGACTTCTTGTAACACCACCAGCTTTTCTAGAGTCATAAGCAAAATAAGCTTGAGCATATTGATGAGTTGCATCACCAATAATCTTAATGGAAGACTTATTTGCAGAAACTGTACCATCACTGCCTAAACCATAGAATAAGCAAGATGTGTAAGTATTATTTACATGATATTCAGAATCAACTGGTAAAGATAAATGAGTTACATCATCATTGATACCAATTGTAAATCCAGTAAATGGTTTTTCACTATCAAGGAAATCATAAACTGCTTTGATTTGGTTAGGTTGAGTATCTTTGCTAGAAATACCATAACGACCACCAACAAGAACATCAACATGACGATTTTCTTGTTCAAGGGCAGCAACGACATCCAAATATAAAGGTTCGCCTAAAGAACCTGGTTCTTTAGTTCTATCTAAAACTGCAATCTTTGTAACAGTAGAAGGAATAGCAGCAATTAAATGTTTGGCAGAGAAAGGACGATATAAATGAACTTTAACCATACCGACTTTTTCACCTTTAGCCATTAAATCATCAATTACTTCATGAGCTGTTTCTGTAACAGAACCCATAGCAATGATAACCTTAGTTGCATCTTTTGCGCCATAATAAACAAATGGAGCATAAGTTCTACCTGTTAATTCACTGACTTGTTTGAATAATTTTTCAGCTTCAGTAACAATATTTGCTTCGTGAACATTTTGAGCTTCACGACCTTGGAAGCAGATATCATCATTTTCAGCGCCACCACGAGTGACAGCGTGACCATGAGGATTTAAAGCTCTCTTACGGAATTCTTCAACTTTTTCTAAATCGAGAAGTTCCTTCCAATTTTCATCATCGACAAATTCAACATTTTGAATTTCATGTGATGTACGGAAACCATCAAAGAAGTCGATAACAGGTGAAGAAGAATTTATTGCTAATAAATGAGCCATAGGTGATAAATCAGCAATTTCTTGAACTGAGTGTGAGCAAAGCATAGCAGCACCAGTCTGACGACAAGCATAAATATCTTGATGGTCACCAAAAATAGAAAGTGAACGGCTTGCTAAAGAACGAGCAGCAACATGAACTACTGCTGGAATGCATTCACCAACCCATTTGTAAATATTTGGAATCATAAGGAGTAAACCTTGGCTGGCTGTATAAGTAGTTGCTAAGCTTCCTGCTTGCAATGCACCATGAACAGCACCAGAGGCACCACCTTCACTTTGTAATTCAACAACTTTAACACAATTTCCAAAAGCGTTTTTCTTTCCTTGAGAAGAATAAACGTCAACAAGTTCCGCCATAGGAGATGACGGTGTAATAGGATAAATAGCAGCTACTTCTGTAAATGTGTAGCTAGCTAATGCGGCTGCAGTATTACCATCAACCGACAAGAATGATTTCTTGATTTCTTTCATATTTCCTCCAAAATCCAATAATATTATACCCCTTGTTTTTTTTAATTTGTAAATAAAAATAACATTTTAAAAAGTTTTTGCTAATTCTTTTATATAATTTTTAACCTTAGCGCTCATATCTGGTCTTTTTAAAGCATAATCGATAGTAGCTCTAACATATCCAAACTTATCACCTACATCATATCTTGTTCCTTCGAAATCACAAGCATAAACAGGTTTATGAACCATCAATTCTTTGATAGCATCAGTAAGTTGAATTTCCCCGTTTTTACCAGGAGCAGTTTTTCCTAAAATTTCAAAAATTTCCGGTGTTAAAATATAGCGTCCTAAAACAGCATAATCGCTTTCAGCTTTATCAATATCTGGTTTTTCATTGATATCGACAACTTTAAATATTTTCTTACCATCAGCAACATCGCGTGAAGGTGTAACAATACCATATTTATTAACGTCAGTATGTGGAACCTCTTGTACTCCTAAAATAGAACAATTTTTACTATTATAAGCATCAACTAATTGAAGTAAAGCAGGCTTTCCTTCACTGGTAACCATATCATCCCCCAACAATATAGCAAAAGGTTCATTGTTGACAAAAGAACGAGCACAAGATATAGCATGTCCTAATCCCTTAGGTTCTTTTTGTCTAACATAATAAATATTAGCTAAAGAAGCTACCTGTTTAATAAGGTCAACAAGATCATTTTTCCCGCTTTCTTTTAATCTCATTTCTAATTCATAATTCGTATCGAAATAATTTTCCATCGAGTGTTTATTAGAATTAGTAATAATTAAAATTTCTTCAATCCCAGACTTAACCGCCTCTTCAACTATAAATTGAATCGTCGGTGTATCAACAATCGGAAGCATTTCTTTCGGCATTGATTTTGTAGCTGGTAAAAAACGGGTTCCAAGACCAGCAGCTGGAATAATAGCTTTTTTTACTCGTTGCATGAGCACTCCTTTAATAAAAAGAAAGAAAATTCAATAAGTAAAACTTTCTTATTTAAAGTATAACAAAATAACATTATTTTTAAAATATAAAGAAAATAATTTGAAAAAAAGTATGTTAAAAATATTTATTAGTTGATTTAGCGCTTTCATTTTTATAAAATAATAATATATTTATGGAGGTTTTCGCGTATGAAAACAATTACAGCTAAAGTAACAAATGAAAGAGGATTAATTTCTCGAAAAGCTGCTGAATTAGTTAGCATTGCTAATCGCTATACTTCCAATATTACTTTAAAAACAGAGCACGGAGAAACAGCAGATTTAAAGTCTATTATGAACGTTTTCGATACAATAATTAACGCAAATGAAACAATTCTTATAGAAATTGAAGGAAGTGATGAAGAACAAGCCTATAAAGCCTATGCTGATCACTTCGCTTCTGGAGCTTTCTAAAAATTAATTTTCTAATTAAATAGACAAGAAATTGTCTATTTTTTTATGCTTTAATTTCTAATTTTAGTTTTGCTTTCTGCATATTATAAATTGTGAGAACATATATAAAAATCAACAAAGAAAACCTAAGACATAATTATCTTGAAATTAAATCTAAAACAAACAAAGAAATAATAGCTGTTGTAAAAGGAAACGCCTATGGGCACGGAATAAAAGAAATAAGCCAAGAATTAGCACTATCAGGTTGCAAATTTTTTATGGTAGCAAGCATAAATGAAGCCTTGCAACTTAGAAAAAGTCTTATTCTTTCCCCGATTTTGCTATTAGAAAACACATCAGATTTAAAAAGTGTTTTAGCCCTGAAATTAACACTGAGTATCATGAGTCTAAAGCAATTAGAAGATATTAGTAAAACTAAAATTCCCTTATCCATTCAATTATTTTTTGATTTAGGTATGAAAAGAGATGGACTTTTGCCATATGAAGCTTTAGAAGCAAAAAAAATAATTTCTCACTCCAATCTTCTTTTAACTGGAATTTTTGCTCATCATACATGCAAAGAAAATTACGAAAAAGAAACAAATATTCTCACTGAAATTTTAAAAATATTCGATAATAAAATTATTTATCATCATCAATCTTCTAATTATATTTTAGAAAAAGATGACTCAAAATTTCTAAGAATAGGCGGAGCTTTATATGGCCTTGTCGATATGCCTAATATTAATTTAAAAACTGTTTTAAAATTATATTCTCCTATTTGGTGCATAAAAGAAGTTAAACAAGGAGAAGAAGTTGGTTATGGAAATAAAAAAACAGTTCCAGAAAATGGATACATCTATACAATACCTTTCGGATATGCTGATGGCCTAAAAAGAAATACCACACTTCTTGGTTTCATAAATGGTGAAATTATTAAAAACGTTGGAAACATCATGATGAATCACACCCTAATGTTTTCTAAAAACAAATACAAAATTGGAGATGAAATAGAATTGATAGGAGATAATTTAAATATTAATTATTTGTCAAAACAATATAAAACTATTCCTTATGAAATCACTACTTCTTTAAATCCAAATTTAAAAAGAATAATAGAATAAAAGGTCTGAATTTTTTAAGAATTCAGACCTTTTATATTATTTATCATTTTATTTTTTTAATGCATCAACCATCAATTGATTCAAACTCTTAACAAAGTCTGTTTTATCTTTTATATCGAAACCTTGAAGGAGTAAAGCTTCGTTATATAAAACATCTGCATAAGCTTCAACATTTTTACCAGATTCACTCAAGCTTTTTATAGCTTGGAACAATTCATGGTCTGGATTGATTTCAAGAACCTTATTAGATTTTACTTTTCCAGATGTTTCAGGTTGTTTATCCATAACCTCTTCAACATTCATCGATACCTTATCTTTTGTTGAAATACAAACCGGAGAATCAACCAAACTTGATGAGAAAGTGACATCATCAACTTTATCTTTCAATGCATCCTTTAAAGAAGTTAAAAGATCTTTATTATCTTTAACAAGATTTTCTACTTTTTCTTTTTCTTCTGTTGTCAGATCACTTTTATCTTCTTCACCAATATTCTTAAATTCTTTTCCATCATAATCGTGCATCATTAACATAGTAAATTCATCAATACTATCTTTCAAGAACAAAACTTCTATGTTATTTTTCTTATATTTTTCAATCTGTGGTAAAAGGCGAATGCTTTCCAAAGTTTTTCCACAAGCATAATAAATATATTTTTGATCCTTAGACATGCCAGAAACATAATCTTTTAAAGTGATCATTTGATCTTTACTCAAGCAATCATAATAAAGCATATCTTGGAGTTCTTCCTTTTTAGAACCATATGATGAATAAATTCCGTATTTAAAGAAAGAGCCATATAGATTAAAGAACTTTAAATATTTTTCATTATCATGTTCTTTCAAATCCTTGAGATTTGATAATATCTTCTTTTCTATACTATCTTTAATTTTTGCTAAAGTAGCATCATCTTGAAGCATTTCACGAGATATATTTAAAGACAAATCATCACTATCAACAAGACCATGAACAAATCTTAAATAATCAGGAATTAAAGCTTTGCATTTTTCTTGAATGAAAACACCTTTAGCATATAAATCCAAACCTTTTTCATATTCAGTACTATAAACATCTTGTGGAACATGACTTGGAATATAAAGCAAAGCATTATAACAGACAAGACCATCAACCTTAACATTAAATGCTAACAAAGGATCTTCATAATCCATAAATTTTTCTTTATAGAAAGCGTTTAATTTCTCATCAGTAACATCTTTTTTAGGTTGTTTCCATAAAGGAACCATCGAATTCAATGTCTTAGTTTCAATTATATCTTCATAAGCATTTTCAATAGGTTTACCATCGACATCCTTTTTTTGTTCGTGTCGAGTGATATTCATTTTAATTGGATAGCGGATATAATCAGAATATTTTTTAACAAGTTCTTGAATTTCATAATCTTCAAGATAATAAGAATACTTTACTTCATCAGTATCATCTTTTAAATGTAAAATTATTTCAGTTCCAGCATTTTCAATAGATGGATCTTCATCTATTGAATAGCTATCTTGACCATCACTTTCAAAAACATATCCTTTATCATTTAAAGATTTTGTTCTTACAGTAATCTTATCAGCGACCATAAAAGCTGAGTAAAAACCAACACCAAACTGTCCAATAATATTGGTATCTGCTTTGTCTTTACTATCTTGAATTTTCTTTAAAAATTCCTTACTTCCAGATTTAGCAATAGTTCCTAAGTTATCGATCAAGCCTTCTTTAGACATACCGATGCCATTATCTTTAATTGTTAAAGTTCTGGCATCTTTATCAACCGAGAGCCAAATCTCATAATCTTTAACAGGAATATCTTTCTCAGTTAAAGCCATATATTTATATTTATCAATTGCATCACTGGCATTAGAAATTAATTCACGAAGAAAAATATCTTTGTTTGAGTAAATTGAATTGATAACAAGATTTAATAATTCTTTACTTTCAGTTTGAAATTGCTTTATTTCTTTCATAACAAACCCTCACTTTCACTAAAAATTATAATTCCTTTTTTAGCATTTACAACAAAAGATTGCTAATTAATTTTGACATAAGTAGAAATGTGTAAAGAGAATTTTTTCTAATATTAAAAAAGAGATAAGTATATTTATAATCTCATATATTTATCTCTTTTATTCATTTAAATTTTTATTGCGTTTTATATATCGTTATTCATTATATAAAGTATAAGAAATAGCTATTTTCTCACCTTCAACTACCTTATTGCCTTTTTGAACAACTTTTATACCATAAAATCCATCTTTAGGTGCTTTTATAGTAAGAAATTCAATGCAATCACTTGAAGTTGTCTGACTAGCAACAATATTTCCATTAGTATCTATAATATGAACATCATAATTAGAAAAAGTTGTCTCACTTTCTTTTCCAGTCGCCTTAGCTAGCCAAGAAACAGCGACTCTAATAACCCGATCCTTAGAGCAGAGCAAAATATCTTTATATGTTTTTGTTTTTGTACTATCATCAATTGTTATAAGATAATTTTGAACGTCAAAATCTAAAATATTTTTAAAGTTTAAAGCTCCAGCACCAATATAATTATTTAAATCCGTTCCCATATTGTTTCCTACTGGTCTTTTGGCATTTCCAGCAACAGCAGCTATCGCCCTTTGTGGATTTATTTTATATAATTCATCTTTTTGCATCAATAAAGCAATACAACCTGTCGTTATTGCCGCTGATAAACTAGTACCTGATGATTTATCATAAAAATACGGAATGCCTATTTCATAACCAGGAGCAACTATTGTTGGTTTTCGCGGTCCGCTATTTACATTAAATCCTGAAAAACTTGTTGCATATATATCTTGAGATGTACAAGCACCAACAGTAATAACGTTATATCCAAGTCCAGGATTTGTAACATTTTGCGGCTCATTTCCAGATGCAGCAACAATAGTAACTTTATAAGTTGAAACAATGTAATCCATATAAGCAGAACTCGAATTGTAATTGCCACTAGGATTGCCTTCACCATAACTCATATTTATAACATTGACATTTCTATTTAATAACCAATCGATTTCACTGACTGGATTACCAAATAACTCAACGCTTAAAATCTTACATTTAGGAGCAATACTATTATTTCCAGCGATAATACCTGCCATTTTAGTTGCATGTTCTGTAACAGTTTCAATATAATACCATTCATCTCTAACTTCTACATCAGAGTATTTCAAATTTACATGTGTTTTATCAGCAATGCCCGTCTCAAGAACACCAACTACAACACCTTCTCCATCCAAATCATTATACTTAGAATTAAAGTAATTTTTTGTAACTCCTGCAAAATTTTTAGCATTAATTAAATTAGGTTCATTTTCAATTTCTTTATTTATATATATTGCTTCAACAAATTCTTTATCAGCAATATTATTTAAGACATCAAATTGATTATCTGCAATATTAGAAAAAGTTGTATCAACACTGATATATGGTGAATATTCTGAAACATAAACATTATCAAAATTAGACAAATCTAATTTCTTTGCGAGTTCTTTATTTTTGGCAGAATGATAACTCTTGCCTTCTTTAAATAATTTTTCGCGTATTAAATTAACATTGTCACTTTCAATTGTCGTTTCTTTAAATTCATCATAATCCAATTTGATAAGAACCGATAAATTCTGTGGTTCTTCAGTATTCTCATCATTTTCTAAACTCAAGCTTTCATAGCTATCATTTTCAAAAACAATTTTTGGTGAGAGCTTAATTTGCCCTTTGGAAATTGAACTAGAAGTAAAAAACGGAATAATAAGCGATGGCATTAATAAAAACAAGCCTTTTTTAAACATATATAAATCCTCCTGCGTTCAATTTATCTAATATATTTGTAGAAATTTGTTAAATTTTGCAATTATACAATTTTAAAACAAATAAAATAGTTTTCTGATTTTTCACAATTTAACTTATATTCAATATTAACTTTTAAAAAACTAGCCATAGTAAAATTTTCATCATCGATAATCCCCATGTCATGATTATCGACAAATATATTTGAATTTTTTATTAAAGCAACAAAGCTTTCTTCATTTTCATTTTCAAAAGTCAAAGTCATATCATATTCTGCATTAAGAATATAGCAAATTTGATAAAAATAAATTATTTGTATTTCATTTTCATCATCTTCATAACTTCCTCGATATATATTAAAAATAAACTTACCTTTAATATAATAAGAAACAAGAGGATAATATTCTCCTAAACAATATTCACTCATATATTCTTGAGCACGACCATAAAAATATTCGCGTTCGACATTATAAAGTTGATCTTTAGCATTCTCAGCAACAAAATACGTTCCTACTCCTGTCCCAGTCATAGCAAAAAGCAAAATAAAAACAGAAGCAGTTATAAACTTAAACTTATTAAAAGAAATCACATTTCTATCTTTAAAAGTAAAATTCATCTGTGATTTAATATCATCTAATTCTGAAGACATATCATATTTTGCTCTTATGTCTTCTTTAAGCAACTTTAGAACATTCCTTTTTCTCACTTTCAGTATTCTCCTTAATTACATAATAATCCTTTATTTTTAAAATTGCAATTTTATATTCCTTTTTTATAGTACTTAATGATTTAGATAATATTTTTGCAATTTCTTTAAAATGATATCCAGCGTAATGTTTTAATAAAACTATTTGGTATTGATCATCTGTCAATATCGATTCTAGTTCATCATTTATTAATAATTGTTCTTTTTTAGAATTAGTAACAACATTTTGATTTTCACAATAGCTATACTCAGCTGAATATCTTCTTTTCTTTTTTCTTTGAAAATCTATAGCCATATTTTTAGCAACTATAAAAAGCCATACTTCAAACCGGCCTTTTTTAGAATCATATTTTTGAATTTTAGTAGGTAAACTTAAAAACAAATCAGCAGTAATTTCTTTAGCATCTTCGATATTTTTGACATACGTATTTATATAATTACAAATAATAGGCGCAAATTCGTTATAAAAATCTGTGAAAGCTCCTTCATCTGCAACAATATACTCGTATTTTTTCACTTCATTTTACCTATCTAGTGTAAACTTTTATCTTTCGGATTAAGTCTAGCACTTGTTTTTGCTTTTAATCAATATTTTTACTAAAACCTACTTTAAATCTATTAGTAAAAAAATAAAAAAGAGGATATCTTGGATACCCCCATAAAATACGTCATGGTGAGCCATAAAGGACTCGAACCTTTGGCCCGCTGATTAAGAGTCAGCTGCTCTACCAACTGAGCTAATGGCCCAAATCGTACTTCAATAATTTACCACGGCATTAATCAAATTTCAATAATATTTTTAAAAAAGGCAAGAATATATGAATAATTAAAGCTTTTAAATAGTTTTTAAATCTCCACAAAGGAAATCTGCCAAGCCATCAATATCTATAAATGGATTTCTATTATGTTGATATTTTTCAAAAATAACTTGATTTCGATTTATTTCTTTTTCACTAACTGGATCTAAAGAATTCCAAGTTAAAAGTAAGTTAATACTATATGTTGTTAAACCTGGATAAGAATTATTTGTAAAATGAATTTTTCCATCTCCACTAGTTTTATTCAAATCTGAATAGCGAGTGACAAAATAGAAATATGATCTAGCAAAATCACCTTTATATTCATCGATTGGCTCAAATACAGTACCAGTATATCCATATTTTTCTACACCATTTCCCAATTTAGAGCCATTATTAGATGTATATTTTGCGTTAGCCACTTCGCCATAAGCATAATTGCTTCTTCTTCCGTTTACATATCCATCAGTTGGATAAAGATGAAATAAATCAGAATAAGCTGGCTTTGCTTCTTGAAACCAACTTTTTGGAACCGAATGTTCCCTATTATAACAGTCGCCTTCTTTTCCATAATTTCCGCAAACTTTAGATGTATTCCAATTATAATTAGAATACATATCCCAAATTGTTCTATCATCTTTAGTGTCAGTTTCTTTAAATGCACTTTTTAATCCATCATATGAAATGCTATTAAAATTACTAGAAATCAATTTAGAAAGAGAAGCCTTAACATTAGAAGGAGTAGTATTAAAATTGATTGAACTATAATAATTTCCAGCTTTATTTGAAATATTTAATCCTCCACTTATACCAGAAGAACTAGAGCTAGAAGAACTTATAGAAGATGAAATATTTGATGTTGAAGAAGAACTACTACTTGAACTAGAAGAGGAGGAAGAAGATGATGATGATGGCTTAAATTCACTTTCACCAATAAAAGTAATTTCTACGCCGGAAATTCGACGATGGCCAGAACTTCCACCAACTTCAAAAGTGACTTCATTATCATTTCCATTCCATTTACCATCATAAGAAATATCATTGTTTTTATCACCACTTCCAAAATTTAAAGAAATTTTGGAAAAGTATAAATTTTTCTTAGCTTTAAAAGTAAATTTTCCTCTAGGGTAAACACGAATTGAAGATCCATTATTATAGAATTTAGATGGATTATTTGCTGAAGAATTATCAAATTCAATTTTAAAATTATCTTGATCAATTACAGATAATTCTTCAGAATCAATAAGTCCAATACTAGAAAAATCAACTACATCAATAAATGTTTTTACACTAGAAATTGAAGAATTAATGCTAGATGAAGTCGAAGAAGATGAAGAACTGCTAGAAGATGTTATATTAGATGAAGTTGAATTGCTACTGCTACTTATCATTGAAGAAGAAATTGAACTGCTACTAACCGATGAACATATATTCGAACTAGAAGAGGAAATAGAACTACTGGAAGATATTAAACTAGAACTACTGCTAGTTAATGATGAAATAACACTGCTAGTTGAATTATTAGTCGATGAATTAGAAGAATTAAAACTATTAGAACTGGAAGAGGATAAATTAGAATTGACACAACTAGTTAATACAATGATCAATGGAAGAAAAATAATTCGACCTATTTTTTTATTCATACAAATCCTCCTAATTATCATTTAAATAAAAAACATCTTTTTCATTATACATATATATAAAAATAAATTCCAGGTCTTATTATTTTTAAATTAGACAATTAAAAAATAGCAATTAAAAAAGAAACACTTTAATTGTTATAAAAAAGAATGTTTCTAACATAAGAATAAGTAATTGAGCTGTTTAAACATTAATTATAAATTTGAAAATAGCCTTGGAAAAAAAGTAATTCAATTTTTTATTTAATTTTCCGCCTGATAAAGGTATAATAATATTGTATCTAACTATAGATATATTGGCTTGGTAGTGTACTTTTGTACAATATTTATATAGCATTCTCATTATTTATTAGCATTTTTGATAGTGCTAATGTTTTTGTTAAAATAGAATAATTACAAGACTATATTATTTATTAAAAGCCAATGCAATTTTTTTGCTAGAAAGGATAAACAATGGAGTTAGGAACTGCAATTGCATTGATTATTGTTGCTCTATTTCTTGGTGCTGTCATAGGAGTAGCTGTACTTTTTTTCGTACCATTTTTCAAAAATAAAAAAGCTCAAAACAATGCTGATAAAATTATTCGAGATGCCGAAATTAAAGCTGAACATATTCAAAAGAACGCAAAGATCGATGCAAAATCAACAATCAACGATATGAAGATTGCTGCTGAAAATGAAATTCGTGAAAGAAAAGCAATTGTCGCTGATTCTGAAAAAAAATTAAATACTCGTGAAGCATCTATCGATCGTCGCGATCAAGCTTTGCTTCAAAAAGAAAATTCTCTTGATCAAAAGAAAGAAGAATATGAAAACAAAATTGAAGGATTAAAAAAGAAAGAAGAAGATTTACAAGTTAAAATCGATCAAATTCTTCAAGAACTTCAAAATGTATCCAATATGTCTGTTTCTGAAGCTAGAGACGAAATCATGAAAAGAGTCGAAGAAAAAATGACAAAAGAAATCGCTCTTTATATGAAAAACAAAGAAGAACAAGCAGAAGAAGAAGCTGAAACAAAAGCAAGAGATATATTAGCATTAGCTATGTCAAAATATTCTCAAGAAGTTACTTGTGAAAGAACAGTTTCTGTTGTTTCTTTACCATCAGATGAAATGAAAGGTAGAATAATCGGACGTGAAGGTCGTAATATTAAATCCCTCGAATCACTCCTCGGCGTTGATATTATAATCGATGATACTCCTGAAGTATTAACCATTTCATGTTTTGATCCAATAAGACGTGAAACTGCTAGAATGACCCTTGATGCTTTAATTAAAGATGGAAGAATTCAACCAGGAAGAATTGAAGAACTCTATGCTAAATGTAAAGCTGAAATGGATAGTATCATTAAAAAAGCTGGTGAAGATGCTGTAAATAGATTAGGATTGCCTAGAATTCATCGTGAATTAATCCAATATATTGGGCGCTTAAAATTCCGTACTTCCTATGGTCAAAATGTTCTAGAACATTCTATACAAGTCGCTTATTTATGCGGAATTATGGCTGCAGAATTAGGTCTTGATCAAAACATGGCAAAACGTGCTGGATTGCTTCATGATATAGGTAAAGCAGCTGATTTCGAGTTAGAAGGTTCACATGTTGAAGTTGGTGCTAGATTAGCCAAAAAATATGGTGAGCCAGATGTTGTTATCAATGCCATTGAATCTCATCATGGCGATAAACCTGCTAAATATGTAATTTCTACACTAGTTGTAGCAGCTGATACCTTATCAGCCGCAAGACCAGGTGCTAGAAGCGAAACCCTCGAAAATTATATTAAGAGAATTGAAGATCTTGAAACAATATGTAAAGGTTTCGATGGCGTTTCAAACTGCTTCGCTATGCAAAGTGGACGTGAAGTAAGAGTAGCTGTCATACCTGAAAAAATTGATGACGCCGCTTCTTACAAATTAGCTCGCGATATAAGAGATAAGATTCAAAATGAAATGACATATCCTGGTCAAGTTAAAGTATCTGTTATTCGCGAACTTAGAGCTGTAGAAATAGCTAAATGATATCCTTGCTTTTTCTAGGAGATATATGCTCCGTTTTAGGAAGAAAGATAGTTGAGAATAAACTTCCAGAATTAATTTCTAAATATAAGGCTGATTTTGTCATCGCCAATGGAGAAAATGCTACTCATGGTCGCGGTCTTTCCTTCAAGCACTATACCGAATTATTAAATTCAGGAATTAATTGTATAACAATGGGAAACCATTACTATGGTGTTGAAGATATTCTTAAAAGAAATGAATTATATACCAATATGGTAAGACCTTTGAATCTTCCAGATAAAGTTCCAGGAATGGGTTCAAAAGTATTCTTTGTTAAAGGCATAGAGATACGAGTAACTAATCTTCTTGGTGTGACTGGAATTTCTGGTTTAATGCAAAACAATCCATTTGAAGCAATTGATAAAATAATTGAAAAATCTCATTCCCAAATTCATTTTATTGATTTTCATGCTGAAGCTACTGGAGAAAAAGCAGCCTTAGCTCGCTATGTTGATGGAAGAGTAACATGTGTTGTAGGAACACATACCCACGTTCAAACAAATGATTCGCGAATACTACCAAAAGGTACTGCGTTTTTGACCGATGTTGGTGCATGCTGTGCCTATGAAAGTATTCTTGGGATGGATGCAAAAAATGTTATTTATCGAAACTCAACTGGTATGCCAGCAAGATTTGAAGTTCCAACAACTGGAAAAGCTCAGTTAAACGCTTGTCATATTGTCATCAATGATAATTTCAAAGCTGAGCTAATTGAAACAATATCTATAATTGAATAACCAAAAAGCTGTTGTTAAATTCTAATTTAATTAGGAAAACAACAGCTTTTATTTTTCTTTAATATCAAATTAAATTAGCAAACTATAATTTGACAACTCTTTAAAACTTTAAGCGCTGCTTCATGAGCATCTAAACTAGAGCCAGCGCAACAAGAAGAATCTACATAAAGAGGAATTTCTGGAAAATTTGCTTTCAATAATAACGCATTAGATATTACACAAATATCTGTACAAACACCTATTAATTCAATCTTTTCTATTTCATATTTTTTTAAAATATCTTTTAAATATTCTATTAATTCGACACTTCCAAAAGTATTTTTTTCAAACACCTTTTTATTTTTTAAATTCTCTTCTATTTCAGGAACCAAACGCCATCCATTAGTTTCTTTAATACAATGTTTAATTGGAAGTAATTTTCCTTCTTGAGTATCAAGATAATTTTCAAAATGAGTATCTTTAGTTACAAGAATTTCTCCTTGATAAATTTCGATTTTTTTCTTTACATTATTCACTATATCTTGACCATATTTCGAGCCAAGTGAACCTGTAATGAAATCTTTTTGCATATCAATTACAATCAAATAACTTTTTTTCATATTAACCTCAATTAAATGTCAAAATAAAAGGCCAAAAACATCTTTTGGCCATATAAAACATGTTGTTTATTTTCTTCTTGAAGAAGCGACAATAGCAAGAATTCTAACGAAGATATAAAGAAAATCAGTATATAATTTAAATGCATTATATATTATAAGAGCATTTCCCATATCAATATTAGCATCAATACTTCTAGAAATTGAACCAAAGTCAAATGCAACAATTAAAAGTACACAAACCATCATTGCTATGCTTGAAATCCAATATATAGTTTCATTAAAGAAAAAGAAATTGACTAAACTGATAAGTAAAGCACTAGTTGCTAAAGAAATTGAAATAATAGCAATCGTTCCAAGTTTATCTTTTAATAAGATACCAGCAACACCAAGAATAGCCATTACGCCACCAGTTATAAGCAAAGCATATAATGAATTTTCAGCTCCAGCATAATATAACGATGAAGAAAGTAAAATTCCAAAAGCTATTGCATAAATAACATAGCAAACTGCTGTTAAAATAGACTTGTTTTTCATTGCTCCTACTTGGAAAACAATCATTATAGGAAACAACACAATTGCTGAACCAATAATTGAGTAAAGATATACTGTTTCAAACATTTCAACTGTTGAAACCATATAAGACAATGCCCAAGGGAAAACAAATCCAACAATTCCAGAAAGTAAAACGCCTAATCCAAACCATAAAAATATTTGAGTCCAAATTGCAGTTTTAGATTTTCCTACAATACGAGAATTTGGCTTATTTGTATCTATCGTTTGATTATGTTTTTGATAAATCTCCATGATAATACCTCCATTAAAATAAGTATAACATACTAAACGTTATTATTTATTATATTTTACTATTACTTTTTTATAAATATGTAAAAAAGAAATTATCTTGAACGATTATATTAAATGAATTATAATAAACAGGCTTGGGGTATAGACAAGCGGTAAGTCAGCAGACTCTGAATCTGTCATTCCTTGGTTCGAATCCAAGTACCCCAGCCATTTTGTTCGATTTATCGAACTTTTTTATTTTAAATAATTTTTATTCTTCATCCATCAATGTTGTCTTTAATTCAATTTTAATTTCATTTTCAACATTTGGATAATGAAGACGGCATTTATCAGCTAATTTTTTCAAATCAGAAAAAATTTTAACTATAGTAGAACGAGAAATTGTAATATTATTTTTAGCGGCAATTTCAGATAATTCTGTATAAGAAGAATCTGCATGATCTAAACGTATTTCAAAAATCTTTAAATCTCTTTCACTAAAATTTTGAAGACCATAGCATTTCTCAACAATCTTAATATCTTTAATATTATTGATGCCGTTTTTTAAAGCTTTTTCATAGTTAGCTGAATAACAAATAGTGACTCGGTTATCGTTATTATTATAATCTCGTGTTAAACGGATATTTTCATAATTTAACATAGCGGTGATAGCATTTATATATGCTAAAAAATTACCTATTTGTAAAGACTTTTTTAAATACAAAATATCATGATTTCTTCTAACAAAATGTTTAAATTGAATTTGTCTATCTCCTTCTAATTTGTCAAATTCAGAATTGATAGTTTCAATCAATTTTTCATTTGGTATAGTTATACCTAAATAATAATTTCCATTTTCAGGATCATTGATAGTTCCTGTTTTCAAAAAGACGCCACAAATAATAGAGTTTGGAATATATTTTTCAAAAAGTTTATCGTAGTTTTCTTCAGATAAATCTTTATAAAAAGGAAATTTTTGATAAATATCTTTTGGCAATATAATTTGATGAATTATATTTTTTGTAATTTTATTCTTCTTTTCATGAATAATTTTAGCTTCATAACCAAATTCTTTTTGAAGTATCATCAACACTAAATTCATGACACTTATTATTTCACTTTCTATTTCATATTCACCTTTAGAATTAATTTTTGAACAAATCATAATACCTAAAAGAACAGAAACTCTTTCTTTAGGCTTTCTTTTTTTATACGATAATTCATTTTTTACAATTTGAGTAAAAGAAGACTGTTCAGTATTTTCCATAATTATTTTCCTTGTAAATACTTTTTTACTCCTAAACTAGCTTTAGCACCATCGCCAGCTGCAACAACAATTTGTTTAAGAATTGAATTTGTGACATCTCCTACTGCAAAAAGTCCTGGAATTTTTGTTTCTTGTTTATCATCAACTTCAATAAATCCCTTTTCGTCAAAAATATCAGGAAAAGGTAAAAATTGTGTCGATGTGCTATTTCCAACATAAAGAAATAAACCAGATACTTTTATTTCTTTTTCTTCATTTGTTTCATTGTTCTTTAAAACTAAAGATTCAAGAGCAAAATTTCCTTTTGCTTCGATAATTTTATAATTCTCTAAAAGAACTAAATTAGAATGCTTTTTCATCAAAGCAATTTCACTTTCATCCGCATCTAACTTAGAATCAGCTATAAAATATACTTTAGGAGAAATATCTAAAAGGTAATTAGCTTCAATAACAGCAGTATTTTTATGTCCATAAACAGCTATATCTCTTCTTCGATACAAAGCACCATCGCAAATAGCACAACGGGATATCCCTCTTTTTTCAAATGAATCTTCTCCAGGTATTTTGAATTCTTTTTCCCGAATTCCCGTACATACAATTACACTTTTTGCATTATAAAAACCTTCATCTGTTTGAATTACAAATAAATCATCATTTTTTTGAATAATTTGTACAGAAGAATTTACTACAGGTATCTCATTTTTTTGAACTTGCTCAATAAAATGTTTGGCAAGATTCTCGCCGCTACCAAAAATTCCTGGATAATTATCAACTTCATTTAATTTAGAGACTTTACTAGCAATACTATTTTTTTCGAAACAAATAATATCAATATTAAATCTTTTTAAATAAATTGCAGCAGTTATTCCACCAGGTCCCATGCCTATAATTGCACAATCATAATCTTTTTTAATCATTTAATAAAGCTCCTATTTCTTTAAATTGTTTAAATTCAAAATCAGGGCATGTATCATTTGGAAGTTTGCGCATTCCATAAGTTACTAATCCTACATCTATATTAGCAGCAAGTCCGCATAAATAATCTGTATACGCATCACCAATATAAATGACTTCATCATTATCATTTTGAAAAAAGTCTAAAATTTTAAGCAAAGACTCAGGATAAGGTTTAGGTTTACTTACATCATCAACAGATATAATAAGTTCAAAATATTTAAGTAAATCAAAATATTTTAAACATGCAATTGCTGCATCTTTGCGACGAGAAGTACAAATAGCTAAATGATATCGTTTTTTCAACTCATCCAAAACAGAAATCTCATCAGGGTATAGCGTAGTATATTTTTTTAAATTTTCTTTAGAAAATCTTTCATATTCATCAAATAATATTTTTTTATCAACATTAGGAAAATATTTTTCAAAGGTATCTTCTAAAGTTGGACCAGAAAAAGATAATAACTCTTTTAAGCTAGGCATATATTCTTTTCTATATTTTTGAAACAAATTTAAAAAAGCCAAGCATATATATAAATCTGTATTTAAAAGGGTTCCATCAATATCAAAAACAATAGTTTTATATTTACTCATTTAGATATCCTATCCTCAGCCTTTTTTGCTTTTAAAATTTTTGGCAAAAATCTATTTAAGACGAATAAAGCTAATCCTATAGCGATAAAGCAATATGCCATAATTGAAGAAGCATAGACATTTTCATTTCCCATAATAAAATTAGAATTTCTCATCGGTTCAAGAATCGAACGAACAATTCCATACCAAGTAAAATATAAACAGAAGCCATCACCCCCATGATAAACATTTTTTTGTTTCATCAAAGGAATAATAAAGTGCATGATAATTAAATATCCACAAATGTTTATAATACTTTCGACTAAAAATAGAGGAACGTTTATTAAAGATGGATTACTTGTTGTAACTTGCATTTGATTTAAAACAAAATTTGGAAGGAAATTCCAAGCATTTCTTGAAACTTCAAATCCATAGACCTCAAAATTAAAAAAGTTACCCCATCTGCCTATTGCCTGTCCAATTAAAATTCCCGGAACAGCATAATCGATAGAACGTAAAACATCAGCACCTTTTCTAAGATATTTTACTGTCAATGCTCCGGCTAAAATTCCACCTATCGCGCCACCTTGAATAGCTAAACCACCATCCCAGATTCGAAAAATTTCTAAAAAATCATTAGCGAAACCACCAGAATTCCATTCAGCAATTACATACCAAATTCTAGCTCCTATTATTCCAGATGGAAAAGCAATAAAAAAAACTGTCGAAAAGAAATCCCAACTATATCCTTCTTTTCTTGCTTCAAAAGCTGCTAAATATAAAGCTAATAAAGCACCGCATAAAATTATAATTGCATAAAAAGCAATATGTATTCCAAAAATATTAATACCTGTAGGTAATTTATCTAAAAAATTAAAATTCATCTTATTTTTCCTTATTCTTTCTACTTTCTTGTACTTCTTGCAATCTTTTTTCTAATTCAAACGCTGAATCAAATCCTGTTTGTTTCAACTTGAAATTAGTAACTGCAACCTCTATAATGCTTGCTATATTTCTAGCAGCCGATACTGGAAGAGTAATTTTAGGAATATTGATTCCTAGAATATTCAAATATTCTGTCTTCATTCCTAATCGATCGATAACCATATCTTTTTCATAAGGTTTTAAAACAATGGCAAAGTCAATATTGTCTTTTTCCATGATTGAATTTATTCCAAAAATTCTGGCAACATCAACAATTCCAATACCGCGAACTTCCATCAATCCATAAATAGATTCCGGAGCTCTCCCAATTAATTTATCACGAACATTAGAAATCTTAACCATATCATCAGCAATTAATCTATGACCTTTTTTGATGAGCTCCATAGAAATTTCTGATTTACCAATACCAGATTCACCAATCAGTAAAACACCTATACTGAATATATTTAACAAACATGCATGTATAGAAGTTTTTTCAGCTAAATTTTCCGAAAGATAAATAACAATATCTGAAAGAAGATCACTGGTTCTCATCTTTGTTCCAAAAACAGGGCAATTCATTTCTTGAGCAGCTCTAATTAAAGAAGGAGGACAAGGATAACCTTGGCAGATAATAATACCAGGACATTCAGGATTACATAATTTTAAAAAGCGCTGATACATTTCTTCTTCATCAGTAGATAAAATTACTGACATTTCTTTATTTCCAATCAAACTTAACCGGTCTTTCCTATGATAAACAAAAGACCCCATAACTTCCATACCACAGCGATCAACTTCTGTATTGATTATCAGTCTTTTTAAAGAAGATGGATCAGTTACATAATGAATCAATCCAAACTCATTAGCTAAATCTAGAATAGTCAGCATATTATCCTCTTTCTGTTTCTCAAGAAACTTATTTATAATTATATACTAAAATCATATTGTTATCTATATAGATATCATGTGCAAAATTTTATATTAAATTACTTTATTTTTGTTGACAAAGAGGAAAAATATGATAGTATGTTAACCATATTAACAAATAGTTCTATCGCTATGAGAAACAAACTCATAAAATTATTAAAAGATATCTCCGAATATAAACCTCAAGAAAAAATGCTTTCTTGCCACCAAGGTTATGAAGCAATTCTTTTAATAATTTCCAATGAAGAAGGGCTATGTGCTAGTCAAATAAGTAAAAAAATTAATATTTCCCGAGCACGTCTTTCCAAAATAGTCAATCGATTGAAAAAAGATAATTTGATATTATTTTTTCAAGATGAGAAAAATAATCGAATAAATAGAATATATTTAACAGAAAAAGGAAAGAAAAAATCATCTGAATTGCTGATGAACATAGATAAAGAATTTGAAGAACTAATCAACTATATGGGAAAAGAAAATATAGAAGATTTGATATCAAAAATTGAAACAATAAATTGCTTTATAAAGGAGAAAAAATGTTAATTTTAAAAAATATAATTAAAGAATATAATGTTGCTGATACTAAAGTTGCTGCTCTAAAAGGAATTAATATTGCTTTCAGAAAAAATGAGTTTGTTTCAATCTTAGGACCTTCTGGTTGTGGTAAAACAACTACATTAAATATTATCGGAGGTCTTGATAAATACACCAGTGGAGATTTAATAATCTCTAATCGCTCCACCAAAGAATTTACAGATAGAGATTGGGATATTTATAGAAATCATCGAATCGGTTTTATTTTTCAATCATATAATTTAATTCCTCATCAAACTATTTTAGGCAATGTCGAACTTGCTTTAACAATATCAGGATTAAGCAAAAAAGAAAGAGTTGAAAAAGCTAAAAAAGCTTTGGATCGAGTCGGTCTTAAAGGACAATATAATAAAAAACCTAATCAGCTTTCTGGTGGACAATGTCAAAGAGTTGCTATAGCTAGAGCCTTAGTAAATGAACCAGAAATTCTATTAGCTGATGAACCAACAGGTGCTTTAGATACCGTAACTTCTATTCAAATAATGGATCTCATACAAGAAATATCAAAAGAAAAATTAGTAATTATGGTAACACATAATCCTGATTTAGCTAACAAATATTCAACAAGAATAATCCAACTTCTCGATGGAAAAGTTATCGAAGATAGCAATCCATATTCTGAAGAAGAAGAGAAAAAAGAATATCAAAATCAAACAATAAAAGAAGAAGATATAAAAAAAGAAAAAGCTAAAATGTCTTTATGGACAGCTTTTAAATTATCAGCTCAAAATCTTTTTTCAAAAAGAAAAAGAACAGCCATGGTATCTATAGCTGGTTCAATTGGTATTATAGGTGTTTCCCTAGTTTTATCTATTTCTGGAGGTGTTAAAAGTTATATATCATCTATGCAAAATGATATGCTTTCGGGAAATCCTATTCAAATTGCTGAAACAAGCTATGATTTATCAACTCTAGTATCAGCTTCTAATCAAAAACAAATAATCGATAAATTAGAAGTCGTAGACGGAAAAGTAAATGTCAATTCATTAATCGACTATCTAATGGAAATGGCTAAACTTCAAGATAACTTTTTAATCTCTAATCAAATAAATGAAAACTATATTCAATTTATAAAAGATATGCCAGAAGAATATTATGCCGCCTTATCATTTGACTATGGATTAGATCTTTCAAACAATATTTATACAACTTTTACATCAGAAGATGGAAGTGTTGAACATTTATCATTAAGTGCAATTTTAGAAACTTATGTTGCTCTTTTAGGAAATACCAGTTTTTCTAGTTTATCTTCAAGCGTCAGCGCCTATGCCCCTTCATTTGAACAAGCACCAGCCGATGACGAATATATTATGTCCCAATACGATATTCTCGAAGGTAACCTCGCTACAAATAAAGATGAAGTTATGCTAGTAGTTTCCAAAGATACTGAACTTGCCGATTTGCTTTTAGGGGGACTTGGATACTATACACAAAATGAATTTTTGAATATAGCCTACAAAGCAATTGAAGACCCTCACTACGATTCTTCACTAAATAAAAGACAATTTACATATTCAGAACTTTTAAATAAAGAATTTAAACTTTATCCAAATGACACTATTTTTACAAAAAATAATAACTCATCTACTCAAAAAGTAAATCCATTTTATTACTCTCCTTATTCCGATGGTTTTTCTTCTTCTGAAGGATTAAATTTAAAAGTAACAGGAATATTAAGACCAAAAGACAATATATCCTATGGATGTTTGACTTCTGGAATCTACTATAATAGTAAACTTACAGATTATGTTAGAGAAAACGCTATTAAATCCGAAATCTGTAATTATCTCATTCAAAATAACAGCGAAGAATTTATTTCTACCAATACATCTGGTGTAGATTATGGCATCAAATATAATCTTCACTACACTTTATACGGAAAAGAAAAAACACATACCGCTTTTGTTGGATCGAGCAATTTATTATCAAGCATGATGAATCCATCATCAAACATTATTATGAAAACCCTAAGCTTACGCGACTTAGGTGGGAAAAATATTCCTTTTTCCATTTCCATATATCCGATAGATTTCAAATTAAAAGATAATGTTACAAATTACTTAAATAATTGGAATAAAGAAGGAGATATCACATTATCAACTGGTATAACATTAACAAAAAATGATAGAACAGATATCACATATACAGATACAATAGGAATAATAATTGATTTAATAAATAACATGATTAACATAATATCTTACGCCTTAATATCCTTCACCGCTTTAGCTTTAGTAGTCTCAACTGTTATGATTGGTATTATAACCTATGTTTCGGTAGTAGAAAGAATTAAAGAGATTGGTGTTATCAGATCTTTAGGTGGACGAAAAAAAGATATTTCAGCCTTATTTGTTGCAGAAACAGCAATAATTGGATTTACTTCAGGTGCCTTTGGTGTTGCTTTAACATATTTAATTTCACTAATTTTAAATATCTGTTTAAAACCAACCATCGGATTTAATATAGCAGCTCTACCTCCTTTACAAGCACTTTTAATGATTATACTAAGTATAGTCCTTACTTTAATATCAGGAGTTCTCCCAGCAAAAAGCGCTGCAAGAAAAGATCCTGTCGTAGCTTTAAGAACAGAATAAAAAGCCATTTTAATGGCTTTTTTTAATGAAACAACTTTTTATAAATATTTCAAGAACGTCAACAAAACTATATAATAAATACTATTATAAGTATCACACACAATAATTACAATTATAGATATAACATTGATATTTGCATTTCCACTATTGCTAGTTATAGATGAATTACTACTTGTAGAATTTGATAACATCGATAAAGAAATAGAAGAGGAAGAAAAATCATTAGAAGAACTAGAGATATAAGAACTACTTATTGTGGGATTTTTCGAACTGCTGATAAAAGAACTTGAAACACTTGAAGAAGATATCAAATAAGAAGATGAAGATGTAGAACTATTATTTTTAGGAATTTGTTCTGAAATCAGTACTTTATAGCTATTCATGCACTCTTTATGTCGCTTTCCATTAGATACATAAGTTGTATATTCATCGATAATCCATTCACTATAAACATGATCTTTTTTAGAAATTATTTTTTGTTCTACTAAAACTATCGAACAATTTTTACAAATTATGCCATCAGTCAATCCTTCTTTCTCACATGTCGACTCATAACCAGAAATCACAAGTTCTTCATGATTTTTATCTTCAAAAATAGTATCTTCAAAAGAAATTTCGAACATATGTTCGAATCACTGAAATATTTATTGCATTCTGAACAATACCAATATTCGATATTTTCTTTTTCAATACAAGTTGAATCTGAAAAATCAAAATGAATTAGGTCATGAATTATATTTAACTCTATTGCAATTGTGTCTTTATATCCATTTGTCGTTTCCGCTGTAACGAATATTTTTTACTATTTTCATCTTTTGTAATAGTTAAATATCCTGCATCAGATATTTTTGTATCCGAACTAGTATTATTGGAAATAGACCATTTTACCTTTTCATTTTCAATATAATTTCCAAATATTTCAGTATTTAATTGATATTCTTCTTCTCTTTTTAATGAAGTAGGAAAGTCAGTTATCTTAATGGTAAAACTAGTTTCTTTTCCTTGAATTTTATCCTTTATAGAATTATTTTTTTATATTAGAATAAACGCTTATTGTTGAAAATAGTAACATTGATAATGTAAAAAATAAAAGCTCTTTTTTAATAAATTAAAATTCATAAAACATGTATAGCGCAATTTATTATTTCAATCAAAATTATAAAACAACTTATAAATAGCGATAAAAGTTGTTAATAGTCTCTTTTTATTTATCAATAAAAAATATAAAATTAATTAGGAGATATTTATGGATAGAAGAGAAGAAAAAACAATAGAAACAATATATCAAGCATTTACAAATTTAATAAATACTAAAGACTTTGATGACATCACAATACAAAATATATTAAATGAAGCAAAAATTGGACGTTCTACTTTTTATTGTCATTTTAAAACTAAAAATGATTTATTATTAAAAATAAGTCAAGATATCTTCGAACATGTATTTTCTCATTCGCTTCAAGAAGAAAAAAGTCATGATTTTTCCAAAGAGAATATTTTTGATTATAAACATTATTTAACGCATATTTTCTACCATATAAAAGATAAAAAAGAACTCATTGCAGGAATATTATCTTCAAAAGGAAACTCTTTATTTATCAATGAATTTTGCAACAATTTAAAAGTTTTAGCCAATTCATATTTCAGCAATTATCCTTATCCTACAAATAGTTTTATTCCTTTAGAATTAAAAAAGAATATTGCCATCGATAATTTCATTGTCATTTTGAAATTCTGGGTAGATAATCATTTCGAAGAAACACCTGAAGTATTAACAGAATACTTCACAAATTTATTTTATAAATAAATTTATCATTTTCTTTTTATAGGAAAAATTAATTTGCTAAAATATAAAAAAAGATTGGAGAACAAATAAATGGCATGTACAACAATTTTAGTTGGAAAAAAAGCAACTAATGATGGATCAACAATGATTGCAAGAAACGATGATGGACATTTTGATTGTAAAAAAATTATCGTTGTTAATCCAAAAGATCAGCCCAAAAAATATAAAAGCAAAATTAGTCATCTAGAAATAGAACTTCCTGACAATCCCTTACAATATACTGCTTGTCCTAGTGTTGATGATAAAATGGGAATTTGGGCTGCTACTGGTATCAATTCTAAAAACGTAGGAATGACAGCAACAGAAACTATAACTTCAAACCCTAGAGTTTTAGGAGCAGATCCATATGTTAATTATATTGAAAAAACTAAAACTCCTGGAGGTATAGGTGAGGAAGATTTAGTCGTCTTAGTTTTACCTTATATAAATTCAGCTAGAGAAGGTGTATTACGACTTGGTTCTCTTTTAGAAAAATATGGAACATATGAACCAAATGGAATCGCCTTTAATGATGAAAATGAAATTTGGTGGTTAGAAACAATAGGTGGTCATCATTGGATTGCTAGAAGAGTAAAAGATGATGAGTATGTCGTTATGCCAAATCAATTTGGTCTCGACAGATTCGACTTCGAAGATGCTTTTGGTGCACAAAAAGAAAATTTATGCTCCAAAGATTTAAAGCAATTCATCGAAGAGAACAATTTGAATTTAGAAAAAAATAAACCTTTTTCCCCAAGAGTGGCATTTGGAAGCCATTCAGATTCAGATCATGTCTACAATACGCCTAGAGCTTGGTTCATGGGAAAATATTTCAACCCTAAAACATTTAAATGGGAAGGAGAAAATGCTGATTATACCCCATTAAGCGATGACATTCCTTGGAGTTTCGTTCCAGAGAAAAAGATAACAATTGAAGATGTTAAATATATATTATCTTCATATTATCAAGGAACAGAATATAATCCATATTCAAAAAGTTCTAGTTCCAAAAAAGGAATTTATCGTCCAATAGGAATAAGTAGAACTGGAGTTATGGCGATATGTCAAATAAGAAATAATGTTCCAGAAGAAATTAAAGGTATAGAATGGATTTGTTTCGGATCAAATTCATTTAATACAATTATTCCACTTTATACCAATGTTAATAAACTTCCAGATTACGTAAGCAAAGTTACATTAGAAGTATCAACCAATAATTTCTACTGGTCCAGCCGTTTAATTGGTGCCTTAGCAGATGCAAATTATGGTACAAGCATTATATTCATTGAAAGATATCAAAATGCTGTAATGAGTAGAAGCCATCAAATATTAAAAGAATTTGATAAAAAATACATTGATACAAAAAATATTAATGTCTTATCTGAAGCTAATAACCAAATAGCTAAAATGGCCAAAGAAGAAACCAGCAAAACATTAAATAATGTCCTTTATGATGCCAGTCTCCATATGAAAAATGGATACTCAAGATCAGACAACTAATTTATTTTTCTTTAAATAATTTAAAAATCCATCTATTCCTTTATTAATATCATCATAAGTTTTTTGAAAATTATGAGTATACCAAGGATCACTGATATCCTTTCTACACCCAATAAAATCTAAAAGTAGAAAAACTTTTTTATCGGTATCTTCTCCAACTATATCTAATATATCAAAATAATTAGATTTATCCATTCCTATAATAAAATCAAATTTACTATAATCAGATTTTTTTATAACATCAGATTTATGTGGTAATACTTCTATGTTATATCTTTCTAATATTTTAATCGTTCCATTATGAGGAGGATTTCCAAATTCTTCATAACGAGTTGCTTTAGAGTCAATATAAAACTTATTTTCTAAGCCCATTTTTTTCACTTTGTCCTGCAAAATAAACTGAGCCATTGGACTTCGACAAATATTTCCTAAGCAAACAAATAATACTTTGATCATAAATTCTCCTCATTTTCTATTTAATTATATTGTATTTTTACTTCTTATTCATATTTTATTAAAACTAATATATTTTATTAATAGAAAATTTATTATTTAAAAATAATAAATTAGCCATTATTCATTTAATACAACTTTTATAGTGTATATAAAGTTGTATTTATACTTTTAAAAATAATAGTAATTTAAAAGCAATTTATATATACTATATTTTAGTTGCAGCGATGGCGAAATTGGTAGACGCGCTATCTTCAGACGGTAGTGTTATTAACATGTGAGTTCGAGTCTCATTCGCTGCACCATCTAACAAACAATGACTTGATACAATTGCTATCAGGTCTTTTTTTATACGTTTTATACCGACGAAAACTAGTGTTTTAGCCCACATTTTGCCTTTTTAGGCCTTTTGTGGGCTTTTTCTTTTGATTAGGAATTTCTATTTAGTAAAATCTAAAACAAAAAAACTTGCTAAATTCAAATTTTACAAAAATATTTATTGTAAAAAGCCTATTTTTTAGTTTTTGCTTTATAAATATCTAGAGGAACAAATTTACCTTTGCCACATTTTGGACAAGTTAATAGAGGGTATTCTTCAAATTCAGGGTAAAACATTTCTAAAACAACATCAGCTTCTAACTCTTCTTCGTATATACAACTTAGGCATTTATAGTCGATAAATTCGTCATAAATATCTTGTTTTACAAAAGCTTCAACATCAACATATTGTCTAGTGTCTTCTGCAAAAAATTCTGCTCTATCTCTTTTTTCTTCTTCTGATATAGGTGCTTTTTTGATTGAAAATTTCATGATGTGTTTTCTCCTATAGGTTTATTTCGGAAGAATGATTTTTCAATATTACAAATCATTTCATGTCCATATTCTCATATTAATGGATTGTATGTTGCATTTCATATTTGCAGGTCGATAAAAAAATAAAAGAAACCTATAATTAAATTTGCTGAAATAAAGAAAGGGTTCCTTATGAATATATTAATAAATTCTAACGATAGTTTAACTGAATATTTTGAAACAATATTTACAACTCTATCAATATAACTTGTATTAAACAATTTGTAAATTAAAGAGCTATTTTTAGTCATTGACACGTTGTCAATCTATTGTTACAATAAAGTATGAGAAAAATAGATTTTTTAAGTTCAGGATTAATAATTTCTTTATTCCTTTTTGGTTGTTCTCCTTCAAATAAAGTGAAGGAATATATGCTTAATGATTATCAGTTTAGCGCAGCAAAAGATAATGCAAATGACATAATAAGATTAACAATGAATAAAGATAATACATATGAATTTTGCTATAAAAAGAAAACATCTATTAATAATTTTGATATTAAAATAAATGATAAATGGGAACTTATTTGTGCTTTTACTTACAAATGGACGTATAACAATACTTCTTATAAAGACTTAAAAATGACAGTTAAATCTGATGTTGGGGTTTTTAAATTAAATAGTTGCTATAGTAATAATGGGTTACAGAATTACCTTGCACTAGATGATAATTCTTATTACTTATGGGCAACTGGAGAAGAAGTAAATAAAGAATATTTATTTAGTTTAAGAAAAGATGGTTATAATGGACAATATAAAGAAGGAGCTATAGAGTTTCGTGGTACTAGATTATATCCACGTGGTTATGCTATGGCTGAATGGGGAAAATAAATTTCTACATATAGAATATTTTTATCACCTTTTAATACTTATCAAAACAAGTTTGCATTTAAAGACGAAAGAATAAATGATTTAATGCTAGAATGGTCAAAAGATGAAGATTTCTGGGTAAGAAGAATAGCAATAGACCATCAATTATGTAGAAAAGAGAAAACTAATACAAAATCATTGGAAGCAATATTAGTTAATAATTTTGGTAGTAATAAATTTTTTATAGATAAGGCAATCGGTTGGAGCTTACGAGATTATTCAAAAACAAATCCTGAATTGGTTATAGAGTTTGTTGAAAAATGCAAAGATAAAATGGACAAATTAAGTATTAAAGAGGCTAGTAAATATATAGAATTAGCAATACAAATTATCGTTTGAAAGTGAGGCAAAAATGGGAAAAGATAATAAAATTGCATTAACTTATTCTATAGCAACATTATTGATTACATTTATCGTGGGACAAATTTTGTTAAGTTTATACCCAGATGGCAATACAATAGGCTCATCTATATTATTTATTTTAATGAATTTAGTTCCTATGATTGTTGCAATTATATTTGCAAAATATGAAAAAAAGAAACAAATAATTAAAAATATGTTTTTGCAAAAAGAAAAATCACTCCATACATTTTGGCTGTATGCAGTGTGATAATATACTATGGAGTATCAGTTCCATTAGGAAATGTTAAATTTACTAATGGAACGATATTGTCTTTATTATCATATATGCCTTGGGCAATACTACAAGGTGGTCTTGAAGAATGTGGTTGGAGATGGTATTTACAACCAAAATTAAATATAAAAAATTATTTTCTTAAAATGATTACAATATCAATTATATGGTTTTTATGGCATATTCCAATATATAGATTATCTTGGATAACAGCAGGCTCATCAAATTATTTGATATTTTATTTAATGATATTGGGCAATACATTTATGTTTGGAGCAATCAAAGAATATTCAAAGGGAATTTTACCATGTGTAATTGCTCATATTCTTATAGATTCTTTTGCTGTTCTTATGCTAGTACAAAGTAATATTATTCCAATAATTATATTAGTAATTATAGAAATAGTAATATCTGTTTTTGCAATTAGAAAAATACCAAATATAAATTAGTAATACAAATTACAATTTATAGGTGTACGCATTTTTCACTAACTGTACGCAAAATTCTGTGACTGTACGCATTTTTTAAGGGGTGTACGCAAATTGTATCAATATAGGTATTCCCACACATATTAGTAGAATAAGTCTGATAAAATGTTATCAGGCTTTTTTATTGCAAAAATAGCATAATTTTGTTTTGAAAATTGAATTTTATTAGATTAACAGGCTGTTAGTAGGCTTTGCATAGAGGCTTTATTAACAGCTTTTTATTTTGCATTTACACGATTTTACGTCAAGAGTGCTAAAAAATTACACGATTTGAATTTCGAAATAAATTAATTTGTTATATCTTAGCAATTTAATTTTTGGGGTGCAAATTGATATGATTAATATATAAAATCACCCCAAAGGAGAAAAACATGAACAATCAGTATTTGCAAATTCAATCATTATTAGAGCAAAGAACGGAAGTTAATGCAAGATTAAATTTGATTCCATATGATGGATCTCTCGAAATTAAAGATAGAGATGGTAAAAAATATATTTATATTAGGAAACGTGTTTTAGGTCGAAATACATCTACTTATGTTAACTTATATTCTGATGAATTATTCGCATCAATATCTAGATTATTAAAAGATGCGAAAGAATACAAGAAGCAAATTAGAAAAATAAATAATGAATTAGCAAAGTTAAGGTTATACTGAACAAAAATTATCTTCTAAAGTATTATTAAATATTGATTTTGCTAGAGCCAATATGAAATCAAATATATATGATCAAGCTATTCTTGAAGGCATTGCTACTACGTTTCCTGATACTGAAACAATTATTGAAAATGGAATAGTTAGTGGAATGACTCCAACAGATGTGCAAAAAATATTAAATTTAAAACATGCGTGGGAATTTATAATGGATAAAGATGTAGTAGTATCTAAATCAAGTTATTCAATACTTTGTTATATAGCTAGTCTTGTGAATGAGGGATTTTATACTTATGGTGGTAGAATTAGGTGTGTTCCTATAACAATTGGAGGAACATCTTATATTCCACCATTGCCAATGGAAAATATCATCAAAGAAAAAATTGAGAAAATATTAAATAAAAATGATGAACCAGTTAATATAGCAATTGAGCTTTGTTTATATTGCATGAAAACTCAAATTTTTAATGATGGAAATAAAAGAGCTTCAGTAATATTTGCCAATCACTTTTTAATTTCAAAAGGAGTAGGATTATTGGTTATTCCAGAAAGCAAAGTTTCTGAATTTAAGAAAATATTAGTTGCTTATTATGAAGATAGAGATAATGGTGAAATATTAGAATTTATGAAAAAATATTGCTGGAAAAATTTTTAATAAGGCGCAAATATATTTAATAAAGCAATAAAAGGACCTTCTTCGTATGCGATAAATCACTCAAAAAAGGAGGCGAATGTCAAATGAAATATAAAGTTGAAAAAATTAATTGAAAAGAAGTACCTAATTGAAGTTTTTATTTAATTCGATAACTCGCTATTTAAAGTAAAAAAAGCACTTACCATTTAGCAAATGTTTTCAGTCATTATTTTGTTGTTTATTCTAATTTCAACAGTATTTAACATGAAATTAATATTTTAGTCATGCAAGATTTTCAAGTACTTATCAAGTCTCTCATTAATATATTTTGCAAACAAATTTTCCATTGCTGATAAATTGTGTTTTACATGATATTCATCAAAAGCATTATAATACGCAAGTCGATCTATATACTTTATATCAATAGGAGGATACCCCTCCTTCATCAATTCCAAATTAACTAAAAGTCTACCAGTTCTACCATTACCATCAATAAATGGATGAATAGCCTCAAATTCAATATGAAAACGTGCTAATTTGTTTACTATATGCTCGCTGCTATTCTTAAAATCAATTAAAAGTTGTTCCATTTTAGGTTGAATTAAATAAGGTTGTACAGGTTCATGTGCAGCTCCCATTATACGTACAGGAACTCTACGATATACACCTCTATCATCTTTCTTATCAGCTAAAACTAAGAAGTGAATTTGTTTAATAATATTTTCACTTAGTGGGATATTATCTTTAACTAATTCTTTAACATAATCAAATGCCTCTTTGTGCCCTACAGCCTCCATATGATCTTTTAATGGCTTTTTATCAATTGTAAGTCCTCTAAGAACTAAATCAGTTTCTCTTAAAGTTAAAGTATTACCTTCAATGGCATTTGAATTATATATATACTCAACTACAAATTCCTCATCAAGCCTTGCAACTTCACCTTCAGTTAGTGGTCTTCTAGTATCGAGTTCTTTTTTCTTTTTATCTATAATTAATAAAATACTTTCCTTTGATTTGTATCTGCCATCAGCAGGTTTTTCAGCGTCGATTGGTATTTTCCAACCACGCCCTTCTTGATAGGCTCCGTTAATTTTGCCTTGAGTACAAAGAACACGAATTCGTCTTTCAGAAATACCCCATTTTTCAGCAGCTTGTTTTACAGTTATATACATTTTCATACCTTCGATTTTTTATTTATTATATCAAATTAACGGAATAATATCATATACTTGCGGAATAATATTTTTATGATTAACGGAATAATATCATAAATACAAAATATTGCAATTATATTTATCGGAACAAAATATTACCTTTTATAAGAACAAAGATAATGGTGAAATATTAGAATTTATGAAAAAATATTGTTAGAAAATTTTGATAGAGTACAAATACACTTAAGAAGGTGATAAAAGCACCCTATCCCATATTATTTTATGACAATCTAATAGAAATCACCATCAATAAAACTAGCGACATTTATGTTATTTATTTTGCTATATCAAGAAATACTCTTCAAAAATAAGAGTGTTAAAATGTACTAATAATTTATACGATTACAAGTATAGTGCTAACCTTGCTGCTAAGCTATATACACTTACATTATTGCAATTTGAACTTATATTTATCTAAAAATAAAAAAAACTACGAGAAAATGTTCTACCATTTCTTCATAGTCTATTTTCACAAATGGAGTCCCAGACCGGATTTGAACCGGTGGCCTTAGCCTTCGGAGGGCTACAATCTAATCCACTGATCTACTGGGACATATAGATTTATTTTATAATATAATTTAGAAAAATACATTATTTATTTGTCAGCAAATCTTCGAAAGGTTCATCATAATCAATTTTCAATTCAATATTTGGATACTTAATTTTTATTTCTTTTTCCAAAGCATCTTTTAATTTGTCTTTATTAGAAAAATAATAAGTTGTCATTTTTACATCAAAACTAAGTCTTTTCTTTTCATCGTGAGTTGTAACTCGAAAATCATGTATTGATAAATCTGGATCTATACTATTTAAAATCTTTAAAATTTCTTCTTTGTATTCTTTAGTTTCTTCATCATTAACTAATACTGGATCCATATGAATAATAGTTCTAATGCCTAATTCTTTATCGCAGCGTTTTTCAATATCATCAATTATCTCATGTATATCCATAATATTTTGTCTAGAATCAACTTCAACGTGGATAGAAGCATAAATTTTATGTGCTCCATAACAATGCATTTCCAAATCATGCATGCCTAAAACAGATGGATATTGTTTAATGATAGCGATAAATTTATCAATTATATCTTTATCAGGTTTTTCTCCTATTAAGACTTTGCTTGTTTGGTAACCAATAGAAACACCAGATTTTATGACAACTAATGAAATTACAGCACCAACAAAAGCATCAATATTTATATTTGTAAAATAAGCAATTAAAACACTTATTATTACTCCAAAAGTAGATAGCGTATCATTGAAAGAATCTGCAAAAAGTCCTTTAAATGTAATTATATTTGTAGCTTTATAAAAGCCTTTATATACGAACGCCTGAATTACTTTGATTAAAATCGCAACTGATAATAAAGGTATTAATAAAAGTAAGTCTCTATTATCAGGTATATCATAATTAAAATTACCTATATGTCCTATAATACTATGAATAGATTCAACTAACGCAATAACACCAAAAACAATGATAACCAATGCAATGATCAATGAAGAAATATATTGAACTCTTTCATGACCAAAAGGATGATCTTTATCTCCTGGTTTTTTTGAAATTTTAAAGCCGATTATCGCCACTGTCGAATTACCAAAATCTGCTAAATTATTCAAAGCATCTGAAATTATCGACATAGATGAAAAGATAAATCCAACAACCAATTTCAAAATAACTAAAATAGCGTTAGTAACTATACCAAAAAAAGAACCGACAATACCATAATTATCACAGACATTTGGATCATTAACATTTTTGTAATTTTTGATAAAGAACTTAGCTAATAATTTCGCCATATTTTTGTCATACCTCTTTTTGTATGTTTATATATTTTAATACAAATAATAAATCAAATAAATAAAATTTTATTCTACTTTATAGTATACTTTTTTCGGAGGAAATTATGGACTTAAAGGAAATAATGAATTATAAAACCTACGTTGTTCTAGGTAGTACTGACAACGAAGAAAAATATGCCTATAAAATTAAAAAAACTTTATTAGAAAATGATTGCTTGGCTGTTGGAGTTCCAAAAGATTATCAATCTATTGATGAAGTTCCCTTTGAAATTGATGTTTTAGATTTTTGCATCAATCCAAAATTTGGTTTAGAACTTTTAAAAAATTCAACTAAAAATATTAAAGCGGCCGTCTTTCAACCTGGAGCTGAAAATCAAGATATAGAAAATATCTTAAAAGAAAAAAATATACCATTTATCAAAGGATGCCTATTAGTAGGATGTTCTCTTTACGGAAAAAAATAATATGAAAATTGTAATTGCTGGCGACAATCATGGCGAAAAAGATTCATTAAAAAAAATAGTAAATAAAGAACCTAATACTGACTTATTTTTACATACAGGAGATTCATTGCTTCTTGATTATGAATTAACACCTTTTGTTTCCGTTAAAGGAAATTGTGATTATTTGCAAGATTATCCTGAAAGTAGAACAATAAAAACTCCAATTGGAAAATTATTAATTACTCATGGTCATTTACTTTATAAATATAATTTAAGATATCTTAAAGAAAATGAGATTAAAATATTTGTTACAGGACACACCCATATTCATAAAGCATATTATGTTGATAATATTTTATTTATCAATCCTGGATCCATTGATTTTCCCCGCGATGGAATAGATGGAACATATGCTGTTTTAAACATTTCTGAAACCGATATTCAGTATAAATTTAAAACTCTATTTGATGATAATGTCGATCTTTTATAAATTGACATATGTTTTTTTAAAAAGTATAATTTAAATGTTGACTTGTTAAAGGGCGTATGGTGAAATAGGTAGACACGATGGACTTAGAATCCATTGACGCGAGTCATGCAAGTTCGATTCTTGTTACGCCCACCATATAGAAAGCATAGGTTTGATACAGTAAAATGTATCAAACTTTTTTAATTTTTGCAAAAGTTTGATTCCTACTATAGGTTCGAACATTCGAACTTTAATACATATACTTTTCATTTTAATTTGTGTATTTCTATAATTTTATTTGTCAACTATTGAACGATTGCAAAAAAATATGAATATTCTTTTATTTTTAGAATGAGAAGAGAGAAACTCAAATTTTTTATTTCAAATTGAATTCGACTAAAGTTAAGCCATTGAAATCACAAATTTATATCAAGTAAAGACTCTTAAAGTGGAAAGATTGAAACTATAAATGAAAAAGTTATGAGCTTTTTTAAATATGGTATAAAAGAATGAACTTTGTAATATATAAGAGACTACGAACATACTAATCTTTGTTATTATGATTTTTCATATAAGAAATGCACATAATTAAAGCAATTATATCTGTTGAAAATTATTTATTTCACCAAAATTGCCAAAAATAAAAAGGAGTTTTTTAAAGGACTATTACCAAAATAATAAAATTATTCAAAAATTGGGAATAAAAATTAATATATAATACAAGAAAAATAATAAATAAACAATTAACATTTGCACAAAAGGTATTTCAATATAATGAAACTCTCTCGTCCATTCAATTGAATTTACCATATATAAAGCATAGGTCTGATACACAAAAAATAGTGTATCAAGCCTTTTATTCTGTCTAAAAACGTTATTTGATTCAGAAAATTGTTGCCTGTTTTTAGATACTTGGCCTAAGATTTGAAATTTTTGACTTCGTGTCTTATTTTTTTAATAATTGTCCAAAAAACAAAAGCCATCTACCATAAAATGGTAACTGCATCAAGAAAATAGTATAAATGATGTTACAATTTTAAAAAAATTTTTAAATTATAACACTTTTTTAATATTCTATATATGAGGTATTAAAAGAGATCAATATCTAGAAAATATAAAAAGATTTTATGATTTTAATTTAATTGAAGTATTATTTATTGATAATTATTAGTTTATTTTAGCATTTTGAAAGTTTCGGCATTTTTTATCAAAATAAAATTGAAATTTTTGGCGAAAATATTGTTTTAAAATTTGAAAGTTTCGGCAAAAAATTGTATAATCAAAGAAAATGGAGGCTGAAAAGATGGCAGAAAGAATTTTTGAACGTAAAATATATCAAAAAATGTTAAAGTGGAAAAAAGATTCTAATGGAAAAACAGCTCTTCTTATTAAAGGGGCAAGACGTGTTGGAAAATCTACTATTGCTGAGGAGTTTGCTAAAAAAGAATATTCTAGCTATATATTAATCGATTTTTCTATAGCACCAAAAGAAGTCCATAATTTATTTAGTGATTTGTCTGATTTAAATTATTTGTTTTTACGTCTTCAACTTATTTATCATGTGAATTTAGAAAATAGAAAGTCAGTTATCATTTTTGATGAGGTTCAAAAAGAGCCGTTGGCTAGACAAGCAATAAAACATCTAGTAAAAGATGGAAGATATGATTATATTGAAACTGGCTCTTTATTATCTATAAAAAAGAATGTTGAAAATATTGTTATTCCAAGTGAAGAAACAAGAATTGAAATGGTACCTATGGATTATGAAGAATACCGTTGGGCTTTAGGAGATAAAGCAACAATTCCTATGCTAAAAACTGCATTTGAAAATAAAATATCTTTAGGTGATGATGTTAATCGTAGAATGATGAGAGATTTTAGACTATATATGTTAGTTGGTGGAATGCCTCAAGCAGTAAATGAATATATTGATACAAACAATTTTAGTAAAGTTGATGAAATGAAACGTTCTATATTAGAGCTTTATCAAGACGATTTTAGAAAAATAGATTCAACAGGAAAAGCTTCACTAATGTTTTCAGCAATCCCGTCAGAATTAACTAAAAATGCATCTAGATATCAAGTATCTAGTGTAATACCAAATGAGAAACAAAATCGAGTACTTGGAATCATTGCTGATATGAAGGATTCATTAACTGTCAATTTAGCCTATCATGCAAATAATCCAAGTGCTGGAATATCTTTACATGAAGATATTTCTAAATATAAAATGTTTTTAGGTGATACAGGCTTATTTACTACACTTGCTTTTATGGATAAAGATTTTACTGAAAATATTATTTATGAAAAGCTTCTAAATGATAAGTTAGATACTGATTTAGGATATTTGTATGAAAATATAGTGGCTCAAATGCTTTATGCATCTGGAAATAAATTATTCTATTATACATTTCCTAAAAATAATTCAACTCACAATTATGAAATAGATTTCATAATCACAAAAAAGAATAAGGTATGTCCAATTGAAGTGAAATCTTCTGGATATAAAACTCATGCATCTATTGATGCTTTTTCCAATAAATTTTCAAGTAAAATAGGTCAAAAATATTTGATTTATACAAAAGATTTAAGAAAAGATGGAGATTTACTTTGTGTTCCTTTATATATGACAATGTTTTTATAAAATAATATAGATAATATGTATTTTTTGAGACATTAATTTGTCTCTTTTTGTGTTCTCCTAAGCTTTATATGTATTATAGAGCCTTAGACTCTGATAATAATTAATCATAAAATTATATGTTAAAAAATAAATATTCATTTGGCAAATTTAGTGAATTCTTGTCTTTTAACCAAGAAGACATAAAAAATATAGACACTAAAAAACAAAAATATAAAGCTAAATAATAATAGCTTTGGATATAAAAATTTGCATCAACTTTAAATATATCAGTTGAATCAGTAAGAAATGTACTAACTGAAAAAGAAGAAAATAATGTATATAGGTATTGTGAATAAAAATTAATATTAATACAAGAAAGAAAAAGAAAACATTTTGTAATAACTATTATAAATACATTTTTACAATGAACAAAAAATATATCTAAAAGTTAAATTACGATAAAATTAAAAACTATTATATTTCATTAATTATTGTTAAAAACATGTTAAACCAACAATTTATATCACAAGAATATACTATTAAATTGGAATTTTGACAATAAAAATTGATATATAATACAAGGAGAACAAGAAATGAATAAAGAATTAACATTTGCACAAAAGGTATTACAATATAATAAAACTCTTTCGTCTATTCAATTGAACTTACCGGATGGATTTAGAATTATTAATCCATTTGCTGGGAATTCTAAAGATGTTGTACAAAGCATAACAAAGGCATTTTATGAAAAATATTATAACGATAATAAAAGCAGATGTTTAATTTTGGGAAGTTCACCAGCACGACGTGGCACTGCAGTTACTGGTGTTCCTTTTGAAGATGCTTTTCATATTCAAAAAGAAACAGGAATTATGATTAATAATTTTTATGTAAATAAATCATCTTCTAATTTCTTATATGATGTTATAGAAAAATATGGTGGAGCAAAAACCTTTTATTCAAAATTTTTCTTAAACTTTGTTTTTCCGCTTGGTATAGTCAAAACAAACTCTAAAGGTAATGAAGTAAACTGCAATTTTTACGATAGTAAAAATCTTCAAAAGTATTTTCAAAATTTTATTATTGATTCTATCCGTACAATTATAAGTTTTGGAATTGATACCTCAGTTTGTTTTTGTATCGGTAGTGGAAAAAATTTTTCGATATTAAATGAACTAAATAAAAAGTATAAATTTTTTGAAAAGATTATACCACTAGAACATCCTAGATATATTATGAAATATAATTCAAAAAACAAGGAAACATTTATTAATAAGTACTTAGCAGCATTAAAAATTGTATAGTATAACAAAATAAACAATAATAAAAATAATAAAACCAATGTATTTCTCTGATATAAAGAATTTTAATATAGTCTGTACCAAATAAAAATAATTTTGAATAAAAAAGTATTATTAAATATAGACAATTTATATTAAAGTATCATAAAGTATCAAATATTTACATCATTTATATGGTATGTTTTATTTGAGAAGAAAGGTTGTTATTTTATAAAAGGAAAAATAATATGCTAAATGAAAAATTAAAAGAGTTAAGAGAAAATATTGGACTTTCTCAAGCTGATGTAGCTGATTTAATGTTTTGTTCAAGCTCTCTAATTGCAAAATGGGAGCAAGGAAGAGCAAATCCAAGTGATAATGATTTAAAGTCTTTATCGGATATTTATAAATGTTCTTACGAGGAACTATTAAAAGAAACAAAAAATATTGACGTTAGTTCTTTTTCATTTACTATAAAATCACCATTTAAATATTATTCTTATTCATTTTCTTATCTATTCTTTCCATACATATTCTCTATGATATTAGTATTCTTACTATATGGTGCTATTGGCACTATCATTGGTATCTTATCTAGTCACGATGTTCATAATGATATGAAGTATTTTATTGCTAAGTGGATTGCAATAATAGCTTTATCACCTCTTTTATTATTCGTTGCATATAAAACAAAGAAAAGAGCACAAGGTGGAGTTGGATTGCCATTAACTATACTAGGACATAAAGAATTAGAAACAGTTTCAATTAATCATAATGAAAAAACTATTTTTATAAATATTAAAAGAGAATTTAATGGAACAAGAAATTCTTATACAGAAATGAAAATAAATTTCGCTAAAGAAAAAAGAAAATATTTTATTGTCGGTGAATCGCGATTCCACTCAGCAATTTTACCTAAAGATAAAACACCTATTGAAATACAAGATATAATCAAAAAAATAAATATATAAACCATCTTTTATATATCAATAAGTAAAATTCCTGACTTTAGGATTTAACTATAAATATAGCATTAAATTCTAAAGATGAATTTGTTCTAATGTATAAGAAGAAAAAAATCTTTTATTCTAACTATTAATTTTTGTTTTTTTTGATAACATAAAAATGTGATAACAAAAATTCGATAAATTGTCAAATTGATGGTAGTGGAATCGATGGAACTATTAGAGGTTTTGCGACTCAATTTGATATCGATATTTTCTTGGGGGTATGCTAATATGAGCAATGAATTTGTAACATTTGAAATAGATAAAATCGAAAGACGTAAACTTTCTTATGATAAATGTCGCTATAACTATACGTTTATAAGAGCAGCTTGTATTTCCGTTGCCATCGGATTCTTACTCAAGCTGATTGGGCTTATCGCCAAACCTCAAAACAATAATTTAAGACTATTTTGTGATTCTGCAATACTTCCATCAATTGTCATAGGTATCGTATTCTTTATTATTGCAACAGTAGGATTAGCATTGTCTTGGATTCCTAAAACTAATGAAAAAATTAGCATTCATTTTGATCAAAATACAAAAATAATAGAGATTTCAACAAGAAAAAGAAAAGCAAAAAAAATTAAAGTACATTCAATTAATGTAATATCTTCTGAAAATTTGATAATATTCCGTGGCCTTGTAACAAAGATAATGCTTCCTCTTTCATGTTTTAACTCAAATGAATTAATGTTATTTTTATCCAACACTAAAAAATAAAAGCTCTTTTTAAATTTAAAAGCTTTGAAAAATAAACAAAATGGCATCTAAAAAGGTGCCTCTTTTTTAATACCTAAATTTATTTAAATATCTATTATTTTAACAAGAAAATTATGCTGAACAATATCTGGACAAATGCAAATCTTTTAAAACAATAAAAATGTATAAAAAATATCAATTTATATAAATATTTCTTCTAAAGCTATAAAAAACAATTTAAATAAAATAGAAAAAATACTATCTAAGCTATTGCTAGCTATATCTAACATTTTTGTTGAATTTTATGTTAGTTTACGCTAACATATTATCTTGTGAAGTAAAGGAGAAACAAAAATGAAATTAAATTTCAAAAAATTATTCGTTCTAATTTCGATATTATTCATGGCTTCCTGCAGCACTAACCCATCTAATTCATCCAGTAGTAATAATACTAAATTAGACTTACCTGAAATGCCTACTTTGGTCGACAATCGTGAAAAGAATGTTAAAATGAAGACCATTACAACATTGAATGGAGATGAAGTTACTTATAATGCTAATACCAGAAAAATTGTAGCATTAGGCTGTGCGGGAGATATTTTATCTTTAGGTTTAAGACCCTTAGCGGTCGATGGTAACGCTAATAGCAATGGCTATGAAGATTATTTCTATGGAGTAGAAAAGTTAAAAAATACTCAACCATTTGATCCTGAAGAAGTTTTAAGCTATTATCCAGATTTGATTTTAACCTACGATACAATGGAGCAAAAAGATATTGCAAAATTGGAAAAAATTGCTCCAGTAATACCTATTTATTTCAGCACGTATGATTATAATTTAAGAATTTCTTATTTAGGCGATATCTTCGATATGCAAGAAAACAGCTCTGCTTTAATATCTTTTTGCAAAGATCTTGAAGAAAAAAGTTTAAAAAGCATTGAGAATTTAAAAATTAAAGATAAAACTGTTACTGTTTTCTCCTATATGAATGGAATATGTATTCCACCTGATTTCAATGGTGCTTTTGTTTTCAACCATATCTTATATGATATTTTAAATTTTGGAAAAAACGAAAAAGTAGAGCAATATTTAAATAACCAAGCTCAACCAGCTTATTCTCCTATCTCTAGTGAAAAATTGAGAGAATATGAAGGAGACTTCAATATCTATGCTTCGATGGATGAAACTGATACCAGTATTCCTGATGTTGTTAAAACCAATGAAGGTTGGAAAAGTCTTAAATGTGTCAAAGAAAATCATGTTGGCGTTATCAATATAATACTATTCTCTTTAAAAGATGTTTTATATATGGCTGATCAATATCAATCTATTTTTAATGCTATAGAACAAGCTTTATAGAATGAAGAAGATTAAATCAAGTACAAAATTTATAATTTTATTGGCAACTAGTATAGTGGGTTTATTAATAATGTTTTTCCTTTCTTTGTATTTTGGTGCTGAGAAAAACATTAATTTTGTCGATATTATAAATTCGTTATTTCGTTTCAACGATGAAATTTTTAATGAAGTAATAGTAAGAAATATTAGACTTCCACGTTTTATCGCTGATATTTTAGTCGGTGCAAGTCTAGCAATAGCTGGAGCTTTAATGCAAGGCACAACAAAAAACCCTATGGCTGATTCAGGAATTATGGGAATATCTTCTGGTTCAGTTTTTGGAGTAGTAATAATAATGACTTTCTTTCCAAATATTTCAAGATTAGGAAGAATTGGTATCTCTTGTTTGGGGGCAGCTATTGTAACTTTTCTAATATATGGAATTGCTATGATGAGCAAAAGAGGAATGACTCCAGATAGAATGGTTTTATCTGGCATGGCTATATCAACTTTGTTTTCCTCTGTAACAACAGCTTTAGTATTAAAACAAGGAACAAGTTCCGAAATGTTCAAATACATGTCTGGATCTAGTGCCAATACAATATGGTTAGATATAGAATTAGCTTTACCTTTCTTTCTTGTCTGCTTCATATTGGGAATAATAATCTCCAGGAATTTAACTATTCTTTCTCTTGGAGATGAGACAAGTACTGGACTTGGTGTCAATGGTAAAGTCATCAAATTGTTATCAACTATAATCGTTCTAGTTTTATCAGCCATAGCGGTTGTTATAATCGGCCCTGTATCTTATGTTGGATTAATGATTCCTCATATAGTTAGATATATAGTTGGTTCTGATTATCGTTTCGTCATTCCAAGCTGTGGACTTCTGGGAGCATTATTTGTAACTTTTGTAGATTTTTTAGCAAGAAACATAATGCCAGAAATTGAACTGCCTATTGGATTAATTATCACTTTGATCGGTGTTCCTTTCTTTATATTCGTCTCGAGAAAAAAAACTGCGGAGGATGCTTATTAAATATGAAAAAGTATCTTCTTAAATTTAAAAACTATAATTCCTTAAAAAAAGGAATTATCATCAATGTTTTCTTGTTTGTCCTTACTATTGTGGTTTTTTTTATAGGATGCAATGTCGGTCAATATAAAATTTCAGTTTTAAAAGTCTTCGAAACTTTATTTGGTGGCGGTGACAAATATTCAAAAATGACTTTATTTGAATTTCGTCTTCCAAGATTATGTTTGGCTCTTTTAGTAGGAATAGGTATGGGAGTAGCTGGTGTCAGCATGCAAAATCTTCTGCATAATGATCTCGCTAGTCCAGGAACATTAGGGGTTTCTGATGGAAGTGGTCTTTTTGTAACACTATATGTTGCCCTTTTTAAAACCAGTTCTTCTTCTGCAATATTGCTTCCTATATTAGCCTTAGCTGGAGGACTGCTATCTGCTGTTATTATATTTGCTTTATCGGTGAAAAGAAAAAGCAATATCAATCCAATAAGAATGATAATGACTGGTGTCAGCATGTCTGCAGCCTATGGAGCTATAGGGACTATTATGATGTACGCCCTCGATCAGTCTCAACTTGAATTTCTACAAAGATGGCAATCAGGCGAACTTTGGGGAACCGATTGGAGTTATATTTCAATATTAGCAATATGGCTATTGATATTCGGAAGTATTATCTACTATAAATCCAGAACTTTAAATGCCATAGATATGGGGTACGATATCGCCAAAGGAATTGGAGTAAACGTAAAAAAAGAATTCATTATCATCGCTTTTTGTGCAGTTGCCATTTCCTCAGCTTCTGTTGCTTTTGGCGGGAATTTCTTTTTCCTCGGTCTTATTGGGCCACATATTGCAAGAAAAATGGTCGGAACAGATAATAGAGTTTTATTCCCAGCCAGCTCTTTAATCTCAGCTATTCTGATATTGATTTCCGATATGTTAGTTATGGGAGTAGATTTCCTCATAAACATTCCTACAGGAATTTTAGTATCGATTCTCTCCGTCCCTTATTTCATCTACTTATTGATTAAGGAAGGCTAAAATGAAAAATATTATTAAAACAAAAGATTTAAAAATTGGTTATGATGATGTAATAATCGTTCCTTCTTTTAATTGTGAAATAAAAAAGCATTGTATAACATCGATTATCGGCCCGAATGGTTGCGGAAAATCTACCGTATTAAAAGCGATAGGAAGAATCATTCCCCATGCTAATGGAACAATTATAATCAACGATCAAGATATGGGGAAATTGAAAACTCTAGATATTGCCAAAATGATGGCAATATTGCCTCAATCACCAACTGCTCCTAGTTCCATCTCTGTCTTTGATTTAGTTAGCTATGGACGTTATCCTTATCAAAAAGGATTAGGAAGATTAAAAAAAGAAGATAAAGATATCATCGAGTGGGCATTAACTGTCACTCATATGCAAGAGTTTAAAAACAGAGCAATATGCAATCTTTCTGGCGGTCAAAGACAAAGAGTATGGATTGCAATGGCATTAGCACAACAGACCGATATTATTCTTCTAGATGAACCGACAACTTATTTAGATTTAAATCATCAATTAGAAGTTTTGGAATTGTTAAAAGAATTAAACCAAAAAAATAATACCACCATTGTTATGGTTTTACATGATTTGAATTTAGCCAGTAAATATTCGGATTTTTTACTAGCGATGAAAGATGGAAAAATTGAAAAATATGGTACTCCAAAAGAAGTATTTGATAAAGAAATGCTAGCCAATTGTTTTCAAATAGATGGTGAAATAATCATTGATAAAAATAGTGAAAAACCCTTATGTGTTTCCTATGAACTATTAAGAAAAAAAGGGAGTGAACATGATGAAGAATAAATTTATAGCAATTTTTACAATCATTTTGCTTCTTTCTTCTTGCTCGAATTCCAAAGTCAAAGATCATATTGAATATGATCTTCCTGATGTCGAATACACCGAAAATATAGCATTAAAGAAATTACCTGAGGTCAAAAATATAGACTCAATGCAAGACCTATCAAATTTTATTGATTATGCTGTCTTTTATAACCAAAACGAAGACTTTGTTTATACAAACGTAACTGACGCATATAAAAAAGTATTGTTAGATGATTTAGATTATCAAATAAACTGGGCTGCTCAATATGCAACAATCGGTCATAATTTTGTTAAAAACTACGATGCTAGCAAACTTGACGAAAATTTAATTGGAATCAGCGGTTATATCTTCGATTATGGCTTTAAATACTATGAAGAAAAAGCAAATAATATTATTACCTTTGAATACTATCAAGATGTTCTAAGCAAAAACACTTATCAAAATAATGATATCAGTAACTTGCCTTTATATCAAAATAATGATGGTTTTGTTGAAGTCACTAATAGTGAGCAATTATTTTATGCCTGCATGAAAAATTATTTTCCTTATTGTAAAAAAGAAACAAAAGCTTATGAAATATTACAAAAAGCAACTGGAATTTTAAATCGCATAATCAAAAAAGACATGACTGAATTAGAAAAGTACATAGCGATTTATCACTATATTCTTTCTGAAACCACTTATGATTATTCTTCATTCAAACAAAAAGATAGCGTTCATCAAGATTATGCCTGTTATTTTTTAGAAGGCGTATTTGATCATCATACAGCTGTCTGTGATGGACTTACTAAAGCTCTTGTTTTGTTTTCTAGACTCGAAGGAATAGAAGCCTATCATATAGGAGCTCTATCTAATATCGGTGGTCATGCTTATTGCTATGTAAAAATAAATGATAATTATTATTTATCTTGTCCAACTTCCGGATCAAGTATAGAGACCAAAAACAATATCAAATACTATGTTCATAATAATTTGTATATGTTGACAAGCTACTATACAAGCTCTCCAAGCTGGGATTATTCTTCCGAAGCTTTTCCAAATATCAAGCAAGAAGTTTTAAAAAGTAATCCATTTCCTTATTACGATAATTATTACATAACCATTGATAACGAAAAATATTCTCTTCATGTCGAAGATTTTGCAACAGGAAATAAGATATTAAACTTTGTTGAAAACGTTGCTAAGGAGAACAATTTATGCTTGCAAATAGAACTTCTTGGCTCTTATGAAATCATGTCCAATATTTGGCAAAATTATTCAGATAAAGATAATTTAAATTTTGTAAATAATGGAATTCTGAGTAAAGAAAAAGCTTATGCCTTTTTCTTCGATTTTAGAAAATGAAAAAAATAATATTATTTATAAGTTTATTGCTTCTTGTTTCCTGCAGCAATAATCCTTCTTCTACCTCTTCAAGCACAAATCCACTAAATAAGCTGTTTTTTGCCTCAGATTTAGAAGAAAAAGATTTACCTAAACCAAAAGAAAAAATTTCTTCCCTTGATGAAATGATCTATGCCTTAGATTATTTAGCTTTTTATCAAATAGACAAAAAAGTATCATTTTATATCGATAATAATTACTCAAAGACTTTCTATAACATCTATCAAGAATTTTCTAAAGCTCAAGAGCAAGTTCAAATCGCTGATGTTTATCCATCTTTTATCAACTATAGCTTATATGTCGATTATAAAGTCATTACTATCAATGTTGTTCCTCAACAAATTGCAACAAAGTCTAACAGCAAATTAGAAGCAAGTAAGATCTATGAGATAGATTACCAAAAAGAATCAAGCGACCATCAGATTCCTTTAGAAAAAAGCAATTTAAAAGAAATTGAAGTTGAAACAAGTCAACAATTATATTACGTTGTTGAAAATAAATATAAACCTATTTTAAAAAAGAATTCCATCGCTGAAAAAATATATTCCACAGCTAAAGATATCTTAAATTCGATTATAGATGACACTATGAACGAATACCAAAAAGCCAAACAAATATATAACTATATTTGCAGTGAAATAAGTTACGATTACATAACAAGTGGTGAATCTACCTACAATTTAAATGAAAATCAAGCTTACTTTTTAGAAGGTGTTTTCCTCAATCAAAATGCAGTTTGCGATGGAAAAAGCAAAGCATATTCTCTGCTTTGCAACATGGAAAATATTGACAATGTCCGCGTTACTGCCATAAACGATAAATACCAAGGTCATGCATATAATTACATTAAAATTTTTGATAAATGGTATTTATCTTGCACAACATTTGGAAGCCATAGGATGGAATTAAAAGAAAACGAATACTATATAGTTCCATCTTTAAATATGTTTTTGACAAATTATCAAACCCCATATGCTTCTAATTGGGGATATGATTCAAAGATGCACGAAGATATAAAAGAAAAAATCGAATCTCAATCCAACTTTGAATTATCCATTATCGATAACTTAAATAGTTTCAAAGAAATAATTGAAAGTTATCACTTAAATTCGCTTTTAAATATTGAAGTAGAGTTCCAATATTTTAAAGATATAAATTTATTTAAAGAAGATATTGAAAAAGAATATCCTTCATATGAAATAGTTTTATTGAAAAATTTACCATATGAAAATAATTATTACTCAATAATCTTTCTTTCTAACATTTAAGGAGGTTCAAAAAATGTTAAAAAATAAAGTAATAATTCCACTTACAGCTCTGATGATTCTCTCTATATGTTCAATAACTAGTTGTAACAATAATACTTCTTCCAGCTCTAGCAGTTCTTCTAACACTTCTTCCGTAGTAGAATTAAATTATTTGGCATTAACAAGAAGAATAGAATATGTTAAAAACAATTATTTGACAGAAGAAAAGAAAAGCTTATATACAGCAGAAAGTATTAAAATTCTTGAAAATGCTGTAAAAGAAGGGGAAAGTTTGGTCAACAATGCTAAAACTCAACAAGAAATCGATGATGCTGTTATAAAAATTAATAATGCTATCGACAATTTAATATCCAATATAAATCCAGACAAAACTTTAGATGAAATCGGAGAATTCTTAGATAATTGCAATGGAAACTATACATTAAAAGTTAATGACTATTACAAAAATAATAATGAAACTCCAATTTCCTATACTATAAAATCAACTGATAAAGCTATATATGACGTTGAAAAAAATGAAGGTTTCATCAAATTTGATGGCTATGTCCATAACTTTAATTATGTCGACAACAATTTTTCTCTTGGAAGAGTACATCTTGGTGAAAGTCAAAGCCCGGCTTTATATCTTACCGAAAATCGTTTGAGTGATGTTGTCAGCCAACTCGGTGTCAATGAACCATTCACATCATTTGGCCTTTCAGTATATAGCGGATTTAAACAAGTTCCAGGACAAAAATACTATATTACCGACAGCACAACATATTTCGATTTGACATTGGATTTAATCAACAATAGATATCAATCCTACGATGGCTTTAATGGCCTTTTGCAAAGTATGACCTTAGAATTAACAAATGATAATGTTCTTTTTATGCGTCTATACGGAAATGATTTAACCGATTTAAAATTCGAATTAGAATTTTCTTCATTCAACACCACCTCTATTGATGGAGTAGATGAATATTTAGCAAATAATACCGAATATAACACTTCCTTCAGTCCGATGGATTTAGCTAAAGATATGGTAGAAAAATCAAAGACCAGCTGTGGTTTAAAATTCAATGTCTTTTCACACAAAGAAGGAAAATCAACTCAAAATCCAAATTATACAATTACCTATAAAAATACTGCTCAAAATGAATATTGGTTATCTTCATCTAATAATGGTATTATCAAGAGTGGATCTTCTTATAAAAACTTCAAATATGAAAATGATACTGCAACAATAAATGATGATGCTGCCTATGGAATTAAAGACATCGATATCATCAATAAACTACTTGTAAATTATAATGAGTTTACTTTATTAGATAAAACCGACGACTACTATTTCAACGTTGGTGAAAATCCTGAGATACAACAAATGCTTTACCGTTTCTTTGAACTCAGCAATTACCAAAATGTCGCCGATAGAAATTATTTCAACGATGAACCTTCAAAAATAAAAACTTCTGATATTCAAAAAGTATCATTAACAAAAAATGACGAAGGAAAATTAGTAATAAGTCTTTTCAGTGAATTATCAAGTGGAAAAGATGGCTTAATAATCCGTGCTGTTCTTGAAGATTATCAAAATGTCACCATCGATGGTCTTGAAGATTTAACTTCAGCAAATAAAAAACAATTGCAAGATTTCTATACTTCTATAAAAGATGCTGATCAAGAAAAATACACCGAAAAATCCTATCGTGCCTTTAAAGTAACTCTTGATAAAGCTCAAGAAATTCTAAATGATCAAACTAGCGATATCAACACTTATATTCAAATGCTTTCTGTTTTAAAGAATTCATATTCTGAATTAGAATTAAAAACATCTAGCTTTGATGAAGATGGTGAAAGTAAAATCAAAACATTTTTAAATGAAAATTCATCATACTCCACCTCTTATAAAATGGAAGTAACAAGCAACAATAAAACTTTAACCTATATTGCTAAGTACAACAAATATTTCTATTGCTTAGAAACTAAAACTGGTTATGTAATGATTGATAATTTCGTTCATAGTTTCCATGTTAAAAACGATAAAATCGTTATCGACAATCTCTATAGTAATGAATATGGCGCTCACGCAAATCAAATCGCTAGAGTTCAAAAATATTTTGGTAATTTCGAAAGCTTAGCTGGAATTGAAGATTGGGAAGAACTTAGTGGTTCATATATGACAAGATTAAGCAATTCCAATAAATACTTCACCACAAATGTTGACTACTTGAATTTTGTTCCAAATATCAATACCGATAATTTATGTGGCTTCTCCTTAGAATTGTTAGAAAATAATAATTTCGAACTCGAATTATATAATTCCACTTCTCTCAATATGAAGATGGATAATGCTAATAGTTATGAATTAGCTTCATTAAATAAGGGTAGTGTCAATACAACTGTTAAAATTACAAATCTAAAAAATGCAACAGATGATCTTTTAGAAGCATTCATCAATAGCAACGATGCTGTTTTTACCAAAGATGAAATATTGAATAAATTAAAAGATTTCCCACAAACCTATGTCATTAAAAATGATGATGGCGATATAGCCTTAGTAAGTGACAGATATTATTTAGAATTAGAAACAAATCAATTCTATGCTGTAATAGAAGGTAAAGTTAATAAATATCAATTCAATCCTAATTTTATTGCCGATGGAACAGATCCATATAAACTTCTTGAAGCGGGCATTAAAGTAAATGGTGTTGAAGCTACTTCCATCGCTCAAATTACTGGCACTTTAAATGGATTAAAATCCTTAACTGAAAATGACATTACACTTCCTATCGATGAAGATACAAATTTGAACACAAAGCGTTATTATTATGAACTTAATAGTGAAAAAACAGGTGACATCGTTAAAATTTTAGATATAGACAGCGATTCATTAGGTTCTTTATGCGTATCTTATAATAGCAAAGGCGAAATCGTCATTGTCAACTATGAATCCGACTACTACATTGAATCTTATTACACTCTATCAACTGAATATGATGAAATGACAGATATAATGTTAAATAATATCATTTCCATGTTAAACAACGAATTCTAAAATTAAAAATTTAATATAGGAGTAGTAGTTATTGACTGCTCCTATATTTTCAAGTATAAAAAAAGTATGAAAAAAATAGCAATTTACGGAAAAGGTGGAATAGGAAAATCAACAACAGTTTCAAATCTTGCCTACAGTTTATCAAGTCTTGGAAAAGTAGTTTTTCAAATTGGGTGTGATCCTAAAGCTGATTCAACCATCGCTCATAATTATGGTGATAGAATACCATCAGTTTTAGATTGCTTAAGAAATAATAAAACCGAAGAAAAAGACTTTCTTTTTAAAGCTCACGACAACGTTTACTGCATTGAATCTGGCGGTCCAATTCCTGGAAATGGATGCGCTGGAAGAGGAATTATTACCGCCTTCGAAAAAATAAAAGAATTAGATTTATTTAATAAATATCACCCCGATTATGTTTTATATGATGTACTTGGAGATGTTGTGTGCGGCGGTTTTGCAATGCCGATAAGAAATGGATATGCCGATGATCTATATATTGTCACTTCAGGTGAAATGATGTCCTTATATGCTGCTGATAACATATTAAGAGCAGTAAGATATCAAGTAAGACCTGGATACGCTAAATTCAAAGGACTTATCATCAATAAGAAAAATATCGAAAACGAAGACCAGATAGTTGAAAAAGCAGCCAAAGAAATGGATGCCAACATCTTTTATACCATCGAAAGAGATAAAAAAATACAAGAAGCTGAAAAATTAAAAATGACAGTTTGTGAAGCTTTTAAAGATTCTAAAATATCTCATGATTATCTGATGTTAGCAAAAAAAATAATTGAAAATGAATGAAATCAAAAATATATCTTATAATGTTAAAAATCTAAATCATTGCCCACTTGATTACATCTTAGAAGAAGTATATAAACTAGGAAAAATCAATATTTTAACGATAGGAACGGGGGAATGCGCTTATTTTACAAGCAAACAAAATTTTTCTGATAAGCAATTAAATTATTCTTATATATTAGAAGATAAAGAAATAGTATTCGGCGATTTTTCATCATTAGAAGACGCCTTCTCTTTATTAAATAACTCAGAATATAAAACCATCGTCGTCATAACCTGTATTCCCGCAATTATGAATTTAAATTTAGATTATCTTATTGACCAATATCCTAAATTACTTCTTTTTAGTGCTCCATGTTTCAAAGAAAAAAACATTCAAAAAATACTGAGCGATTTTTACTATGTATTTTTTTCAAAAATAAATTTAACAATAAAAGAAAAAACAGAAAAACTAAATTACGATGAATATTCCTATGATTTATTCATCGATAAAATCTCCAGTTCAACTTTAATCATTGAAAATCCTGTCTATCTAAAACTTGCAAAATTTTTATCAGAAAAATATAAAATTAAAATTATCTATAACACTAAAATCAACAACTTAAACTTTTATAAAGAAAATCATAGTTTATTAGATATATCTCAAAAAGATATAGAAGAAATTGAAGCTAAATTAAAAAAGATAAATAAAAAAGAGACTTATAATGTCTTAACAAATTATCCATCTTTAAAAGAATTTGTAAATCAATATGAAATAAATATCAACTTAGTAGATGAAAAAACAAACGATACTATAGTAGTAAATGAAGCCAAACCTTTCGACGCTTTAATAAAATTTATAAGGAGCGCTTATGCCTTTAAATAAATACGGAACTTTTCCAAACGGAAGAATAAATATCTTTAACCATTATATCTTATTTGACGATGTCGCAATATTAGACTTTTCTACCTGTGGACACGGAGTTTATGATTATGGAAACTTATCTCGTTTATTTTATCAAAGAATCGATAAGTCTTGTTATAATGCAAATCTGAATGAAATCGATTTATCTTTAGGTCAAACTGAAAAGGCTTTTTCGGCTTGTGAAGAAATAATTAAAGATAAAAATATCAAACATATTTTCATCATGCCATCAGCATTAAGCGCAACATTAGGATTAGATTTAAATGCCTTATGCTACGATATCAAAGAAAAATATAACATTGAGGCTTCAACTATATTTTTAAATTTAAACGATGATTTTTATCAAGCAGAGACATATTTTTACAATAATTTATATCGATATATAAAATTAGAAAGCAGTGAAAAATATAACTTACTCGGTGATGAAGTAACAAATTCAAATATTCTAAAGCATCAAAAAATAAAAAAAATAATCAAAGAAAAAAGTAATTTAGATTGCCAATTCGATTCACTGGATTTTAATAATTTAACAGATCTTCACCTTTCTAATAGATTAAATATAATCACTTCTAAATCAGCCTTAGAACTAGCTAAAAAAATGAATATTCCCTATATATTCTTAAATTCATTGGATGAAAAAAATGATGACTTATTTTTTGAAAAATTAAATATTAATATAACTAAGAAAGAAAAATTAGATTACATTTATTTTCAATTTCAAAACATAATCAAAATGACACAAAAAAGAATTATCTGCTACTTAAATATCGATCATTTAGATATGTTAAAAAATCTTTTTTCAAATTTAAATGTTCCTTTAGAATTAATTGCTACTCATAAAAACAATGAATACAAATATATGAATATGGATGATTTTATCGATAAATATAGGAATGAAAATGCTATTTATATCTCCAATGAAAGAGTGCAAAAACATTTATCTAATTGTATAGATTTTGAATACATCGGTTTAGACTACAAATTACTAACTCCCTTTGAAGACACCTATATTTTCTATGATAGCGGATTAAAGCTTTTAGAAAAAATTATATCTTTAATAGTATATTAATTGAATCAAACATCATTTGCAACTTCTAAAAATATATAGAAGTTGCTTTTTATTATTTAAATTTAAAGCCGAATAAAATATAATATTTGTGTAAGTTAAATCTAACAATTTAAACAAAAATATATCTGAATGTGAAATATGAAAAACAAAGATTTAAAATTTGATAAAAGCTGTCATGTTCTATATTCTAAAGCTTGTGAGAAAGAAATAAAAAAGAAAATAGCTTTGCATTATCCAAAATCTGAACAAGAAAATGTTTGGACAAGAGTTCAACTTCAATATGTTGAATATTTAAAAGATTGGAGAAAAGATTTAGGTGGAAAAAAGAATTTTCATAACGGCAAAGGTGGCACTTATGATTGCATTGCTATTATGACTTATTATGCGGTCTGTAAAGATGTTACAAGTTTCCGTGAAATTGAAGAAATTGAAGAGAATTTAATTCTACCTTCTTTTAAAAAATTAAAATTTGTCGATTGCAATAAACCATTTTGGAAAAAGCTAATGCATAAAGCTTTCACTTCAGCAAAAACAAAATGCGATAAATGGCATGACTATGAAATGAATGTTGCACCTTTTTCCAAAGATGGTCCAATTTATTATGAATTCACTGCTTGTCCAGTTGCCCAATTTGCTAAACAATTTGGTCTAGAAGAAATAATGCCAGCTATTTGCAATGTTGATTATATTTCTATGGAATGCATTCATGCAAAACTAATAAGAACATCTACTTGCGTCAACGAAAATAAATGTGACTATACTATTTGCGGAGATAAAGATAAATTTATTCTTGATCATCCAGAATATAAAGATGAACAAGGATTTAGAAGAAATAAATAATTTTTATTTATTTTATACTCTGTATTATTTTTTATTCTTTTATTTTTGCTACAATAAATTCCTAGGAACAATTGAAAAAATGATAATTAATACAGGTCAAAGAACTGACATTCCAGCTTTCTATTCTAAATGGTTTATCAATCGAATCAAGGAAGGTTATGTCCTTGTTAGGAATCCATATTATCCAAAACTAGTAACAAAATTTATTCTGGATCCTAAAGTTGTCGATGTAATTGGTTTCTGTACTAAAAACCCTCATCCGATGCTTGAATATCTTGATGATTTATCAGATTTTCGTCAATTTTGGTATATTTCAATCACGGCTTTTGGTAAGGACCTTGAACCTAATGTTCCTCATGTAGATAAAGTTATTGAAGATTTTAAATATCTTTCTAAAAAACTAGGTAAAAATGCAATCAATTGGCGTTATACTCCTATTATCATCAATGAAAAATATCCAGTTGAAAGACATATTAGAGCTTTTGAATACATAGCTTCTCATCTTGTCGGCTATACTTCATTAGCTGTTTTCGGTTTTGTCGATATTTATGAAAAATTAAAATTAAATCATCCTGAAATCCTCGATACATCTGATGAAAATAAAATATATTTAGCTCGAGAATTTTCAAAAATTGCCCAAAAATATAATATGAATCTTCGTCTATGTTCAAAAGAAAAATGGTTAAGAAATTTTGGAATAGATGTTGATGGATGTATGCGTTTAGAAGATTATGAAAACGCTATTGGTTTAAATTTAAAACCGAACAAAAAAATGCAAGCAAGAAAAAATTATTGCTCTTGTTTTTTGTCTAATGATATCGGCGCTTATAATTCCTGTTTACATTTTTGTAAATATTGCTATGCAAATGGAAATGCTCAATTTGTAAAAAATAATTTTTTAAAACATGATGATAATTCTCCTTTCATCATAGGTACTTTTTCTAAAGATGATATCATCAAAGAAGCAAAGCAAGAATCTTGGATAATAAAATAAATTTTTTAGATAATTAGTTGACATGTCAACTAATTGAAATATAATATCCTTGAAGTGAGGAGAAATATGGACATTAGAAATTTAACAAAAATCGTTAGAAATATGATGCTATATAAAAATAGTGCTGATAAAAATTTATTAGCGTTAAACGAGAACGAATTTGAAATGCTCCGTTATATCACCAAAAGAGAATATCGAAGCTTAAAAGAAATCACTGATTATCTCAATGTTGATAAAAGCTTAGTTACTAGAATGTGTAAAAAACTATTAAAACTTGATTATATAACTATTGAAGATGACCCTTCTGATTCTAGAAAAAAACTTCTTAAAGCGACCAAAAAAACCTTTGAAATTAAAAACGATATGTTTGATAGAGAATATGAATTTTACAATTCTTGCTTAAAGGTTTTAACTCCAGAAGAAAAAGAAAATTTTTCACATTTAATTGACAAAGTTTATATTGAATCAAAACGTTTGAGAAAAAATAAATTCCAAAGTGTTGAAAATGAAAAATCTAAAATACGATAAAATAAGAACATATTTCTGGTTGAATAAAAAATCTTTTATTCTCGCAACTATTACAGGTATTTTATTTAATACGTTAACAGTACTTGTTCCACTCATACAAGGGTATCTTTTAGACTTATACAAAGCTCAAAATGATACTACTTATATTATTCTTTTTGCTTTAGGATTCTTTCTTTTTGTCCTTTTTGTTCAAGCTAATAGATTTTGCAAAAGATACTTTGTCAGAGATTTTGCAAATAGAATGGTTTTACAAATGCGCACCGTGTCTTTTGATAATCTTTTAAAATGCGACATCGACGAATTTAATAAGACATCTAAAGGCGATATAATGAATAAAAATTTAGCTGACATCAAAGATAGCGCTGAAGGAGTTAGAAAAGTATTAACTGAAATATACGATAGCGTTATTTTAATGACAGGTTACTTTATTTCTATGATGATTTTAGATTATAAAACCACTCTTATCGTCGGGGCTTTTATCATCTTATCGATAACAATATCAAATACATTAAAAAAATTGATTTACAAATCAACAAGTGAATATAAAAAGACTTTTTCTAAATCAAAAGATTTAACTTTAAACGCTTTAAAAAACGAAGTTTATTATCGAGGAAATGGAGTATCTTCCAATTATTATAAAGAATATGAAAATATGCAAAATGAGCTTGAAAAGAAATCCATCAAATCGATGATATTCAAAGGAACATTAGAGCCTATTTATCAAGCTATCGCTTTAATCGGTCTATTTTTCGTGGTCTATTTTTCCGGACAAAAAGTTATTAATAATATTTGGTTAATCGGAACTTTTTATTCTTATTTATCGACATATATGTTAGTAAGCACCAAAGCCTCAAAAGTTGGTAAAGTTTTCAATGCTGCAACAACATTAAAAGTATCTTGGAAAAGATGTTCACCATATTTAAAATCTTCTCCTATCCAAAAAGATATTGAAATATCGAAAGAAAATTCTTCTATTGAAGTCAAAGATTTAACTTTCGGTTTTGATAAAAATTTTGTTCTTCATAATATTTCTTTCTCTTTAGATAAAGGAAATTCACTTGCTATATGCGGTATGATTCATAGTGGAAAATCAACTCTTGGAGCAGCTTTAACTGGTCTTTATAACTATGAAGGCAGTGTTAAGTTATATGGAGTGGAATTAAAAAATGTCAGAAATGAATTAGGTGAAAATTTTATTTCCTATTTACCTAGCCAAGCAGAAATTTTTAATGACACTTTAAAATATAACATTTCTTTTAATAAAGAAGATGATATAGAAAAAGATTTAAAAATTGTCTGTCTTGATCAAGAAGTTTCACTTTTCCCACAAAAAGAAAATGAGATATTATCACATTCTCTCATCAACTTATCTGGTGGTCAGCAAAAAAGACTATTGATAGCAAGATGTATTCATAACAATCCAAAATTAATTATTATGGATGATCCTTTCAATGCAATAGATATCAAAATGAGTGAAGATATTACTGATAACATCTTAAATTCATGTAGAAATTCTATTTTGATTCTCATCAACAATCAAAAAGAGATTCTTCAAAAAACGAATTACATTTTATTTTTAAAAAACGATTCCTATATATTTGGAACATATGAAGAATTATCCAAAGATCCACAATTTATAAAAATGATTGGAGGAGATTTAAAATGAGTGTAATAAAATGCATTTTCAACTATTTTAAAAAACACAGAATTATTTTTGTCTTCACCTTATTAGTTATTATTTCTGTAACTTTTCTTTCTCTTGTTCCGCCACAATTATTGAAAATAATCGTCGATGATTTATCATCTTCGAACAATATTTCTCATCTATGGATTTACGCCTTATTATACATGTTGATATTTATAGCCATCGGTATTATAAATTTTTTAAAGGAGATATTGCTTGTTATCATTTCTCAAGGCGTCGGAAAAAGAATCAGACTAGAAATGCTCACCAAAGTAAACAGATTATCATATAAAAATTTTGCTGAATATGATTATGGAACCTTAGAAGCATATTTTTCTAACGATGTCGAAGAAATAAATACATTGATAACTTCCGGTGTAATATCAATGATTATCGACTCTTTTAAAATTATCGGTATCATCATATCTATATTCATATTCTCTTATTTATTTGGTCTTATTACTTTAGCTATAATTCCTTTTTTAATTCTTTTTGTCATGTGGATCAGAAAAAGAATGTATAAAGCTCAAAAAACCAATAGAACATTAGAAGGAAAAGTTAATAACTTAGTTCTTGAAAACCTTGATAACATCAATACTATCAAAACATTTCGTATCTACAATGAAGTAAAAGAAAAATATGATAATATTTTAAAAAATCATTTTAAAACAAATCAAAAATCCAATATCTATGATGCCTTATTTTCACCAGTAATGCAGATATTAAAAACATTATTGATCGTTCTTATAATAGTTATTTCAACTACAAACAATTCTGTTTTCGGCTTAAGTATCGGAACATTAGCTAGCTCTATCGATCTCATAACCAATTTGTTTTCACCGATTGAAAATCTTGGCATGGAACTGCAAACAATTCAAAAATCTTTTGCCGCAATCAATAGAATCAATGAATTCTTTAAATTAGAAGAAGATGAAAAAAAAGATCAAGACTGCAATATTGATAAAAAAATAGTACTTGAATTTAAAGATGTTACTTTCTCCTATGATGGAAAAGAAAATGTAATTGAAAATTTCAATTTAAAGTTAGAAAACAATATGCGCCTAACATTAAAAGGGAAAAGTGGAAGTGGAAAATCCACTCTATTTAAATTAGCTTGTGGGTTAATAAAACCAACAAAAGGACAAGTTACAATAAATGGTGTTGAAACCTATCGTCTTTCAGAAACTGCAAAAAGAAAAATATTTGGAATAGTTTATCAAGATTACTATTTTTCAGGCGGAACAATAAAAGAAGAAGTAACTTTATTAAACCCAGAAATATCTGATGAACAAGTTTATAAAATTTTAAAACTTGTTGAACTCGATAGAATAAAAGATATCAACGTTCCATTAAAAATCAACGATTATTCTACCGGAGAACTTTCATTATTCAATATAGCTAGAGCAATAATTATGAATAGTAAAATATTATTTTTGGATGAAATGAACGCTAAAATTGATCAAGTAACTGCACAGAAAATAATCAATGTAATAAATAATGTCGCTAAGGACAAAATAATTTTGTCAATCAATCACTATGGTCACCTTTTAGAAAATAGTGATATCTTAAATTTGGAGAAAGAAAATACAAATGAATAATTTTATCATAGCCACTCAATTATCACTTGATCATGATATAGCCAGTTTCATGAACAAATTATTAAATAACTTTGGGAGTTTTTTAACACCTATTTTAAAATTCATAACAATACTAGGTAATTTCGGTACAATTTTTATAATTTTATCATTATTGTTTTTATTGTTTACTAAAACGAGAAAAGCAGGCATTATCGCTTTAATAGCACTTTTAATTGGAGTAATAACCGTTTCGATTACAAAAATAGCTGTGTCAAGAGATCGTCCGTTTTTTGATACAAATAGCGATTTTTATTCATGGTGGCTTCAGGCTGGTGCAGTAAAAGAATCTAGCTATTCATTTCCATCTGGACACACCACCGCTGCTACCGAATTCGGCGTCGCTTTATTTATATCCAAAAATAAAAAATACTCTTGGCTCTTTTTATTCATTCCACTAATCATGGAATTTACAAGAATATATTTTATAGTTCATTATTTTACCGATGTTTGCGGAGGTCTTATCATTGGCACAATAAGCGCCACAATTTCTTATTTCATTGCTAAAAATCTTCTGAAAATAAAATTATTAAACAAAGCCTATTATTTACCAAGTATCATCGATATCTTTTCCAAAAAAGAAAAAGAACAAATTTAGTTTTCAAATAATTCCTGTACTTTATAATTATTCTTTTTATAAACAATATAAAAATTAAGTTTAGCATCCTCATCTAAAATAGGAATGTTAATTCTATTAGCAGTTGATTTAAATTTGCTAGAAATATCCGTTACAAAAGCAGGAACACTAGAATAAGCAGTTAATTCTTCTAAATCATTTTTGTCTGCATTTTTTATATAATGAGCCTTAAATAAGTTTTTTTCTAAAATGCTATTCCACACTCCAACATAGGAAAATAAAAGGAAAGACTGTCCATCGATATCCTTCCAATATACGCCATTTTTCATTCCAGATAAAAAATGAGTCGGAGGAATAGAAATATATAGATGTTCTTGAAATATTTTTCGACAAACAAAACCATCATTCTTAATTTCTTTATTGATGAATATAACATCATACTTATCATTTGCTATATCTTTTATAAGATTATCTTCTTCATCTAAAATAGTTGAGATTTCCACTTTAATGATTTTATTCATAAAAATATCAGAATACTTATAGAAAATACCTGGTGCAGTATATCCTATCGAGATTTTATTTCGTTTTTCTTTTATTTCTTGAGCTTTTTTAACTAAGATTCTATCGCTATTTATCACTTCATTTATAAATGGCAAAAGTTTCAATCCATCTTCATTTAAAGATAATTTATTCTTCTTTCTATCAAAAATCTTTAAACCAATTTCATCTTCAAGTGACTTCATAGCTTTGGAAAGCGAAGGCTCTGATAAATGTAAAACTTCACTAGCCTTTAATAAAGAACCTTCCTTATAAAATACGATTAAATATTCTAATAATTTGTTGTCTATCATAACATTTCACTATTCAAAATAATTATAGTACATTTCAAAAATTGAATAAACACTAAAACACATAAAATGCTAAATTATTTTTAGAGGTAAAAAATGAAGACTTTAATAGTTTACTTTAGTTGGTCAAACAACACTAAAAATTTAGTAGAAGAAATAAATAAAAAATTACATTATGATGTTATTAGAATTGAAAAAGAACATCCATATTCTTCAGATTACAATCAATGCGCTTATGTTGAAGCAAAAGAAGAAGTAGAAAAACATATTCATCCACAAATAAAAGAATTAAAAGTAGATGTAAATAACTATGATAGAATTCTATTATTCTTTCCAATATGGTGGTACACATTTCCAATGCCTGTTGGAACATTTATTGAACAGATAAAAAATTATCAAGGACAAGTAGCTCTTTTTGAAAATAGTTATACTAATGATGTTCAATATGTAAAAAATTCTATTGAAGATTTTAAAAGTATTGCCCCTTCTATAAAAGTAGAAAACGGATTATTCAATAAAACAGTTGAAGATCATATTAAATTCATAACAGACAAAAAATATTAATTAAAAGTCAATAAATTATAAGAAAGGAGAATTTATGAACACTTTTAAATTAAATAATGGATTAGAAATCCCAGTAACTGGATTTGGTGTTTATCAAATCAGCAAAGAAGATTGTAAAGAAAGCGTCCTCAGCGCTTTAAAAGCCGGCTATCGCCATATTGATACCGCTCAAGCGTATTTCAATGAAGAACAAGTCGGCGAAGCCATTAAAGCAAGCGGATTAAAAAGAGAAGAAATCTTTGTTACAACAAAAATATGGATCGATAACTACGGCGAAGGAAAAACTTATGTTTCAGTTATTGAATCATTAAGAAAATTACAACTCGATTACGTAGATTTAATCTTGCTTCACCAACCTATAGGCGATTATTATAGCGCTTACCGCGATTTAGAAAAATTATATAAAGAAGGAAAAGTAAAATCCATCGGCGTCTCTAATTTCTATCCAGATAGACTAGTAGATATATGCTTATTTTCCGAAATTAAACCAATGGTAAATCAAATTGAAATCAATGTTTTCAACCAACAAAACGAAGCAAAAAAATGGGCTGATAAATATGGAGTAGTTCTTGAAGCTTGGGCACCTTTTGCCGAAGGTCGCAACAACATGTTCAAAAATGAGACATTGACTCAAATTGCTAATAAACACAATAAAACAGTTGCTCAAGTTATCTTAAGATGGCTTTTACAAAGAGAGATAGTTTCCCTTGCAAAATCAGTCCACGAAAATAGAATTAAAGAAAACTATGATATTTTTTCCTTTTCTCTCGATGAAGAAGATATGAATTTAATTGCAACTTTAGACAAGCAAACTTCTTCTTTCTTCTCTCACCAAGATCCAAAAATGATTGAATGGTTTGGTGATTTAATAATTCAAAGACGAGGAAAATAACCAAAATGAAATATGCAAAATTAGGAAATACTGATATAGAAGTATCAAAGATTTGCATCGGAGGAATGTCTTTTGGTGAAGCTTCAAAAAATTTTCACGAATGGACTTTAAATCAAGAAGAAAGCACAAAAATGATTAAAGAAGCCTATGATCTAGGCGTCAATTTCATCGATACTGCCAATTGCTATTCCTTTGGAACAAGCGAGCAATATATTGGAAAAGCCTTAAAAGAATTGCAGATACCTCGAAATAAAATAGTCATCGCTTCAAAAGTATATTTCAATGAAGGAAAGTTATCAAAGCAAGCAATAAAAAGAGAAATTGAAAAAACTTTAACTAACCTTCAAACAACTTATCTTGATCTTTATCAAATTCATCGCTTTGATTACGACACTCCAATTTTAGAAGTTATGGAAGCTTTAAACGATTTAGTAAAAGAAGGAAAAGTCAGAGCAATCGGTGCTTCAGCAATGTATGGATACCAATTTCATAACATGCAAGTAATAGCGGAGAAATATGGTTTAACTTTATTTTCAACAATGCAGAATCATTATAATTTACTCTATCGTGAAGACGAAAGAGAAATGATTCCAATCTGTAAGCAATATAATGTCTCTTTAATTCCATATTCACCTTTAGCAGGAGGTCATCTAACTCATACCGGTTGGTCAAGTTCTTCTTTGCGCAGTCAAAAAGATAACACCTTAAGAAAAAAATACGATAGAGATAAAGACAATGATCTTTTAATAATAGAACGTGTAAATGAATTAGCAAAAAAATATCATGTCTCTATGGCACAAATAAGTCTAGCTTGTCTATTCAAAAAAGGCATTACATCAGCAATAGTTGGAGCGACAAAATTAAATCATTTTGTCGATGCAACAAAAGCGGTAGATTTAAATATCTCTGACGAAGATGTAGCTTTTTTAGAAGAACTTTATATCCATAAACCTATTGTAGGTGCTCTTCCAGAAGGAAAATAAACACTATAAATCTTCTTATGAATAAAATAAGAAGATTTTTTGTTTGCTTTTATTTTCAAAAATATATTAGTTATTTTTTACCTTTCTTTTTTAAAAACAAATAGATACAATATGCCTTGAGGAAAATATGAAGATTATAATAATTAGACATGGCGATCCCGATTATGAACACGATTCTTTAACTTCTGTAGGTGAAAATGAAGCTCAAGCTTTAGCAGAATTTTTAAAAGATATGAAAGTTGACGCCATTTTTTGTTCACCTTTAGGAAGAGCAAGAAGAACTTCATCTTATATCGAAAAAGCTTTAAATATCAAAGCTGAAATTTTGCCATGGCTAAAAGAATTCGATGGAAAAATGAATATCGAAAATAACAAAAGCCATATCTTCTGGGATGTTTTACCTCAAACACTGAGTGAAAATAAATTTCTATATAATCCTCAAACTTGGAGAGATTCTTCTTTTTTTAATGAAAAAGAATTAAGAAAATATGATGAAGTATGTTCTTCTTTTGATTCGCTATTAGAAAAATTCGGTTATGAAAGAGAAAAAAATTATTATAAAGTTCTAGATAGCAATAGAAAAACATTAGTTTTTGTTTGTCATTTCGGCTTAGAATCTATGATTCTTTCCCATCTTTTTAACACTTCGCCTTTTTCATTAAGTCAACATTTCATTGCTGCGCCAACTTCAATGACTACCTTATATACTGAGGAAAGAAGAAAAGGTGTTGCTCAATTCCGCTGCAGTGAATATGGAAGTGTAGCTCATCTTTATATAAAACATAAGAAGCCTTCTTTTTCTGGTCGCTTTTGTGAAACTTATGATTCTAAAGAAAGGCATGATTGATTTTTCTATGAAAAAAATAGATTTAGGAAAAGCCCCAGTTGTCTCAACATTATTTAAATTAGCAATTCCTAGTATGATTGCTCAAATTGTAAATATGCTCTACAATTTCATCGATCGTATTTTTGTTTCTGGTATTGAATCTATTGGCACCGATGCTTTGGCAAGTCTTGGTGTCTGTTTTCCAATAACATTAATTCTATCTTCTTTTGCCGCTTTAATTGGACTTGGCGGAGCACCTTTAAGTTCAATAAAGCTTGGTGAAGGGAATAAAAAAGATGCAGAAAGACTTTTCAATCAAGCTTTTTCTACGCTTTTTTGCATAGGGATAATATTATCAATTTTAGTTTTTATTTTTGCCGAACCAATTTTATTATTATTCGGTTGTCCAGATAGCTGTCTTCCTTATGCTTTACCTTATTTAAAAATATATACTCTTGGTACCATTTTTAATCTTATTGCTTTAGGTCTTAATCCTTTTATAAATGTTCAAGGATATGCTATATCTTCCATGTGTTCAACTTTAATTGGAGCTTTATTAAATATAATTTTAGACCCGATATTTATCTACGTTTTAAATCTTGGAATCAATGGTGCTGCTTTGGCGACTATCATTTCTCAAATTGCTTCTTTCATTTATGTTTTTTCTTTCTTTTTCAGAAAGAAATCATCTTTTAAATTCAATATAAAAAGTTTTGTTCCAACCAAATTAATTCTTTCTGTTTTTGTTTTAGGGCTTTCTCCTTTCATCATGCAGCTTACAGAAAGTGCAATTCAAATTGTTTTTAGTATCTGCTTAAAAAAGGCTACAAATGGAAATAGTGACTATACTGCAGCTATGACTATTCTTTTAAGTGCTTTACAACTTATCAGTTTTCCACTTAATGGCTTTTCTAATGGTGCTGGTCCATTAGTAAGTTATAACTATGGAGCTAGAAACGAGGAAAGAGTAAAAAAGTCAATTAAAGTAATAACAATATTCGCTTTAATTTATACTTCTATTTTCTATTCAATTTCCATGATATATCCTCAGACTTATGCTTTAATTTTTTCCGCAAGCGAAAATGTTATAGAAATTATTGCTAAATATGGAAGAATATTTTTGATGGGCACAATAATGTTTTTTGCTCAAATGGCATTACAAAATACTTTTGTAGCTTTAGGACAAGCCAAAATTTCCATCTTCTTAGCCTGCTTAAGAAAAGTAATTTTACTAATTCCACTATGCATTATTCTCTCTAATTTTTTAGGTGCTCAAGGAGTATTTTTAAGCGAAGGAATAAGCGATATCACCGCTGGAATTATAACCTATACAACTTTTGCTTTATATTCTCCGCATGTAATTAAAAAGCGTTGCCAAGAAAAAAATACAATTGCCCTATAAAAAATAAAAAAACAATTTCTTTTAATTTTTCAGTCATACACCTATAAGTGGCGTCACTTTACTTTAATTTTAATTTATGTTAAAATTTGGTGCATCTTGTAGAAGGAGGCATTCTTTTAATATGGTTAAAGATAAATCACCAAAAAAATCAACTTTGGAAAAAATCGCAGCTATTGTTGGAAACACTGTTGAAGAAGTTTATGGTGTTACAGGCCTATCTTCTTACAGAACGATACTTGACGAAATTCAAACTCTATTAAAAAAGGAAAACTTTCGCGATGGAGTAAAAGTAATCAAAGTTTCCGATACTAATTATGAAGTTACAGTTTTTTGCTTGCTAGCTTTTGGCGTAAAAGTTAATGAAGTTATCGCTGAGCTTCAAGAACAAATTAAATACGCCGTCGAAAAGAAACTAAAGATTTCCGTTACCAAGGTTAACGTTTTCGTCCGTGGTATAAAATAAATAGAAAGAGAAGATTATAATGACAAAAATTGATGGTATACTTCTTAAGCAAATGATCATTTCAGGAGCTAATAATCTATATAATAATTATCCTGAAGTCGATGCGCTTAACGTTTTCCCAGTACCTGATGGTGATACAGGCACTAACATGAATTTAACTATTTCTTCTGGAGCTAAAGAAATCGCAACAAGAAATGACGCTTCTGTCTATGATGTTGCTAAAGCTTTTTCCCGTGGTTTATTGATGGGAGCTAGAGGAAACTCTGGTGTTATCCTTTCACAAATTTTCAGAGGTTTTGCCCAAGGTCTCAAAGGCAAAATAGAAGCTACAGCTCAAGATATCTCCGACGCTCTTTTAATGGGTAAAGAAGTTGCTTATAAAGCTGTTATGCGTCCTGTTGAAGGTACAATTTTAACAGTTATTCGTGAAAGCTCTCAAGCTTTGGCTGATAGTGTTTATCCTGATATGCCTCTTGATGAAGCCTTAGATATTCTTTTAAAAGAAGCTAGAGAATCTTTAAAAAGGACCCCAAATTTATTGCCTGTTTTAAAAGAAGCTGGCGTTGTCGATAGCGGTGGCGCTGGTTTATGCAAAATTATCGAAGGCTTTGATTTAGCTCTTCATAATCAAATCGTTGAAAAAAATATGCCTGATGTTGTTTCTGATTCAGTAGTTGAACCTATTATCGGCAACGTCCAAGCCAGTTTAGAGCATAAAGAATTTGGTTATTGTACAGAATTTATTTTAAAATTACCAGAAGATCCTATAAAAGCAAAGAAGAAAAACTTTGTTCCTTCCCGTTTCTCCGGTGTTTTAAACTCCCATGGTAATTCTATTGTCATGGTTCATGATGATGATTTAATCAAAGTACATATTCATACATTAAATCCTGGAAATATTCTTACCTATGCTCAACAATTTGGTGAATTTGTTAAGATAAAAGTTGAAAATATGTCTGAGCAACACACTCATTTAATTGAAGAAGATGCTAAGGCAAAAGAAGATGAAATAAAAAAACAACCAAAAAAGCCATTTGGCTTAATCTCTGTTGGAGCTGGTAAAGGTATAGTTGATTTATTTAAAGATTTAAATTGCGACTATATAGTCAGCGGTGGTCAGACAATGAATCCTTCTACCGAAGATTTCATCAAAGCCATCAAATCTATCAATGCTGAACAAATATTTATATTACCAAATAACTCCAATATCATCATGGCCGCAACTCAGGCTTGTGATGTCATGAATGAAGAAGTAAAATGCACTGTTATTCCAACTAAAACCATTCCACAAGGTCTTGTATCAGCAATGATGTATAATCCAGAATCTGATTATGATACAAACTATAACGATATGATGGAATCTTTATCCTCCGTCAAATCTGGTCAAGTTACTTTTGCTGTCAAAGATACTTCATTCGAAGGTATGGAAATTCATAAAGATGATTTCATCGGTATCTGCGACAAAAAGATTTTAGCAACAGAAAAAGATAAAATTAAATGCGCTTTAAAACTTATCAATACCATGATTGATGAAGATTCTTCTATCATCACTATCATTACTGGCGAAGATGTTACAGAAGCTGAAAGAGATGCTTTAAAAGAATTAGTTCAAGCCAAAGTTGGTGATATGGTAGATGTCGATGTCAAAGTTGGTCTTCAACCTGTCTATTCTTTCATCATTGGAATCGAATAAAAAATTATATTACTAAGAGGCTATTCCTCTTAGTTTTTTTTGTGCGAATTTTTAAAGAAAATAAAAAAATAAATATTCATAAAAGATTTAAAAATATTATTATTCGAAGATTTAAGAATATCACCTAATGATTTTATGTCTTTAGATTTTGAATCAATTAAAGAATTTGGACCTTTTTATCATTCAAATACAATAAATACGTTAATTAAATATATAGGAGATATAAATGACAATAATAGAAGAAATAATTAAATCATATAACCCTAAAACTAATGATGAAGCAAAATACGTTTTAAGAGAATTGCTACAACAAATAGTTTTAATCGGATTAAGTAGAAGTGATTTTTTTAAATATGCCAGCTTTTATGGAGGAACTGCTTTAAGAATATTTTATGGATTAAATAGATATTCTGAAGACTTGGATTTTTCTTTAAATAGTAATAGTAAAGATGAACTATTTTCATTCACCCCATTTATAGAAAAAATAAAAGAAGTAGCTTTATCATATGATTTAAACTTAGAAAATTCCCAAAAAGATAAAAAAATAAAAACTAATATCGAAAGTGCCTTTGCAAAAATAAATACTTATCAAACTTTTTTAAGTATTAATTTAAATAAAACTATTTTGGGCTTAATTCATAAAGATGAAGTAATTAAAGTAAAATTTAAAATAGATTGTAATCCAGCTTTAGGATTTAATACCGAATCAAAGTGGTTAGATATTCCAGAATTCGCCCCTGTTACTGTTCTTGATTTACCTAGCTTATTTGCTGGAAAAATTCATGCCGTCTTATGTAGAAAATATAAAAATAATGTTAAAGGAAGAGACTATTATGATTTTTTATTCTATATTCAAAGAAATGTTAAACCAAATCTTGAATATTTAAAAAACAAACTCATTGATAGTGGAAAAATAACTCCAAACACTAACTTTAATATTTATTATTTAAAAGAAATGTTAAAAGAAAGAATTGAAAATGTAAATTTTATAGATGTAAAAAATGATACATCTAAATTTTTATTAAAAAAAGAGGATTTATCTTTCTATTCAAAAGATCTCTTTTTTCAAATGATTGATAAATCATAAATATCTATTAATTTTTAATCTATATAAGTGCAATAAAATTTCAATTTAACCTATATTAAATAGGAGAAAAACTATATTTTTGATATAATAAGACCATGAAACAAGAAGATATTTTACTCAAATTAAATGCCTTATATGATACTGATGTTTTAGAACATTTTCCAAAAGAATATCTTTATCTTTATAATACACCTATTGATAAAATCGAAGAAGAGGGAAAAGATATCATTGTTTTTGGTTCAATTAGTGATATTAAATCTATTAGAACTCCTTTATCCATTATTCGTTTTAAAATCAATTACATGAATAAAGTTTTATCTTGTGCTATTTTTAATCAACCTTTTTATATCAATGTTCTTAAAAAATTTAATAAATATTGTCTTGTTTGTCGCTATAAAAAGAAAACTAAATCTTATATTGTCCGCTATGTTATAAAAGAAGATTCACCTTATTTAAGAACTAAAATTAAACCGATATATACTTTGCCAAAAGGAGTTTCTCAACCTGATTTTATAAACTTAATCGAAGGAATCTTAATTCAAAAATCACAATATATTACCAATAAACTCCCTAAAAAAATCTGTGATAAATATAAATTTGAAGATCGCTATTTAGCTTTTAAAGATGTTCATTTTCCTTTAAACGAAGATGCTTTAAAAAGAGGACTCCGTGTTTTTAAATATGAAGAAGCCCTCCAATATTCTTTAGCAACTTCAGTTATAAAAAAATATAGAAATTTAATAAAAAAACAAGTGACAACTTTAATTGATATAAATGAAGTTGACACTTTTATAAATAAATTAACCTTCAAATTAACTGGTGATCAACTAAATGCTATTCATGAAATAGTTTTTGATATGAATAAAACTCAAATTATGAATCGTTTATTACAAGGTGATGTTGGAACTGGTAAAACTCTTGTTGCTTTGTGTGCGCTTTATGCTAATTACCTTCGACATGGTCAAGGTGCTTTGCTCGCTCCAACAAAAATATTAGCTCAGCAACACTATGAAAACGCCTGCAAATTATTTAAAGATACTCCAATTAAAATTAAGTTTTTAGCTGGAAATCTAAAAACCAAAGAAAAAGATAAAATCAATAAATTATTAGAGTCTGGAGAAATAGATATAATTATCGGAACTCATACATTGATGTCTCAAAATATAAAATATAAAAATTTAACGCTTTCCATAATCGATGAACAACAAAATTTCGGAGTAGAACAAAGAAATGCTCTTATCAATAAAGGAATGAATGCTGATCTTTTGATGATGACTGCAACACCTATTCCACGTACTCTTTCGAAAATTATCAATAATGATATGGATGTTAGTTCATTGAATGAGTTTCCATCAAAAAAAAGAAATGTCAAAACTATGGTTGTTCAGTCTGTTGATAAAATTATCAATAAAGCAATTTTAAGAGCCTTAGAAATAAAAAGACAAGTATTTATAGTAGCTCCAAAAATCATTGAAACAGGAACTGGGAAAAAAATATCCGTTGAAACTATTTTCGCCCAGATGGCAACTGAATATGGCGAAGATAATGTTGCGCTTTTACATGGTAAAATGAAAGAAGAAGAACGCAACAAAATTTACGATGAATTTAAATCTGGAGAAAAACTAATTTTAGTTGCCACTTCCATCATTGAAGTTGGTATCGATATTCCTCATGCTTGTTTAATGGTTATATATTCAGCTTCTACTTTTGGTCTTTCTTCTTTACATCAATTAAGAGGAAGAATTGGTAGAGATGGAGAGTCAGCTTTAGCTCTTCTAGTCTATGACGACGATGATCAAGAAAACTATGAAAGATTAAAATACTTGGCTGATAATGAAGATGGCTATAATATTGCCAAATATGATCTTATTCATCGTGGATCCGGCTCTTTAACTGGAAGCAATCAAAGTGGTGACAGCGACTTAAAAGTAGCTAATTTTGCTAACGATCAAGTCATTTTTGAATATGCTATAAAAGATAGTGTAGAAATATTAGAAAATCTTGATGATGTCGATTATAGAATTTACTATTCCAATGTCTTAAAAAATCTTTCAGATTATAAATTAGATTAATTTTAGTTAATTTAAAAAAATTAATATTTTGAACATTATTATAATTTTATTTTTTTACCTTTTGAAATATACTATTTAAAAAACTTAAAGGAGCAGTTGAGTATGGCCAAAAAAGGACAAAAATTTAAACATTATAGCAAGGATTTAAAATTATTGGTTGTTCAAGAATATCTTTCTCACAAATATTCTCTTCAATCACTTGCAAGAAAATATAATATTTCTTCTATAGAAACCATTCTCCATTGGGCTCAAGACTATTGCAAAGATGGCGAACTTGCATTTGAAGAAAAAAGAGGAAGAGCTACCAAAGAAAATTCACCTTTTAAAGGTAGACCTAGAATTCGCTTTGTTTCCGAAAATGAAAAAGAAGAATATTTAAAACAAAAAGAAGAATATTATAAAAAAGATTAATCAATCCACAATCGCATTTTAAAAGACTCGCTCAATCGCGAGTTTTTTTTGTTTGTTGTTGAAATAAAGAATAGTTATCCACAGATTTTATAAGTTTTCCACAATTGTGGGTATAAAGATAAATTTCGGTGCATATCATAAGAAAAGTGCGATTATATCTATATTTTTTTGGTGTGGAAAACTTTTTTGAGTGTGGAAACGTTTCCACTATTTCCACCACAATTTATCCACAATCCACTTTTCAACAAGTTTTCCACAATTCAAAATGTGGAAAACTCTAAAAACACTAATAACTACTAATTTTTTCCTAAAAGCAATTGTGGAAAATTCGTAAGTTGCTTCTTTCGACAAAAAATTTATGTGGAAAACTCTCTAAAATAAGAATAAAATACAAGAGCATTAATATCGGAGAATTATATGATAAACATAAAAGAAATATGGAACATGACACTGAAGTGTATTGAAGATAAAATTCCGCAAAAAATATATGAAAATTATTTTGATGATGTAAAACTATTATCTTTAGATAAAAATATTGCTACTGTTGTCGTACCAAACGAACTTTCTAAAACTTTATTAGAAGGTCAATATAAACAAAATCTTCAAGATTCCTTGTTAGAAGTAACCGAAACTCTTTATGATTTGAAATTCATTCTCTCTAGTGAACTTGAAGAAAACACTTCTTCTACTTCATCAGAAAATCTTAGTAAAGCTTCTTTTTTTAAGCATTCTAAACTCAATCCTAATTATACATTCGATAATTTTGTTGTTGGAGAAAGCAATGAATCTGCCTATAAAGCCAGCCATTTAATTGCTGATCATCTTGCAACATTAAATCCTTTATTCATCTATTCTGCTTCTGGTTTAGGAAAAACTCATTTGATGCACGCCATTGGAAACTATGTTTTATCAGTGACACCATTAAAAAAAGTTTTATATATTACAGCAGAAGACTTTGTTGATGAATATGTTCGTTTTTCAACTAAAAGAGACAAAAATAACGTTTCAATGAAGGATTTTTTTATCACAGTTGATGTCTTTTTAATCGATGATATTCAATTTTTAGCTGAAAAGACTCAAACTTGCGAAATGTTCTTTCATATATTCAATCTTTTAGTAAGTAATAATAAGCAAATAGTTATCACTTCTGATCGCGATCCAAAAAAATTAGAAGGACTTGAAGAGCGCTTAGTATCTCGCTTCTCTAGCGGATTAACCGTTTCAATCAAAGTACCTGAAATCGATACTTTAATGAATATTTTAAAACTTAAGATTAAAGCATCCGGTCATGATCTAAATCTATTTCCTGATGATGTCTTATTATATTTAGCTCAAAACAATTCTAAAAATGTCCGCGAACTTGAAGGAGCTTTAAATAGAATAGTCTTCTATAATATGATCAATAAAAATCCTGGTCCTATAACGATGGATTTAGTTCACCAAGCTTTCGATAATGAAGTTGTTAAAGATCACAAAGAAAGTTTAAGTCCGGAAAAAATAATATCTACAACAGCTAGCTACTATAATTTAGCTCCTAGTCAATTAACTAGCAAAGTCAGAATCAATCAAATAACTTTCGCTAGACAAATAGCAATATATCTTTGTCGAGAATTATTGGATATTCCATTTTCACAAATTGGAAAAATCTTTTCCAGAGACCACTCAACCATTATGTCCAGTGTACAAAAAGTGGAAAACTTGTTGAAAGATGATAATCAAACTATCCATGCTATAAACCAATTAAAAGATCAATTAAAAACTCGATAAAATCTTCATTTTAATGGCTTTAAATGGTAAAATATAGCCAAGGTTATCCACACTATCCACTCTTTCCACGCCCCTTATTACTATTATTATAAAAAAGAAGGAAAATAATAAATATGAAAAAAATAAGCGAATTTTCAAAAAAATTTTATCAAATCGATGAAGCTTCACTTCAATCTTCGCATAATAAATTAAAACTCGTTGCTAATCGATCAGCTTTCTTAAAAATATTAAATTCAGTAATCGATGGTATCCCAGCAAAATCAGCTGATCCTAACTACATGAATTTTTTAATTACAATCAATGATGAAGAAAAAACAATACTTGCTAGCGATGGTGCTATTACAATTATTCATTCTTTATCCAATGATGAAAATCCAGTTTTAAAATCTTATGAACCTGGAACAATTGAAATTCCTGCTCGTCATTTTGTCAGTATTATCAGCAAATTAGAAGGCGAAGAAGTAATACTTACTCAAATAGAAAATTCCTTTTTAAATATTACTGATAATTATTCTAACTTTAATATAAAATGTAGCCGTGGTGAAGAGTTTCCTCAATTAGATATTCATTTTACCAGCAGTCATACATTTGAAATCGATGGAAATGATTTTTTAAATCTTTATAATTCAACAGCTTTTGCTGTTGCAACCCGTGGTCCTAAAAAACATTTCTACGGTGTTAAAATTGGTGTAAATAATAATATTTTAGAATTTGTTGCTACAGATAGTTATCGTTTAGCTCAAAGAAAAGTCGCAGTAGAAAATAACGAAAAGTTTTATTTTATTGCCCCAGTTAAAGCTTTATCTTTGGTTGCTAAATACTGCGAAGGAAAAAAAGTCCTTATAAGTGAAGATAATAATTTAGCATCATTTAAAGTTGATAATTTAACTGTAATTAGCCGTTTATATGTAGGAGAATTCCCAAATATTGATCGTATTATTCCAGTTTCTACTCCTTTTGTTTTAAATGTCGATAGTAAAATATTTTTAAATGCTTTGGATCGTGTTGCTACAATTTTAGATGCAGGTAAAGGTCAATGTGTCGTCTTGAAATGCAATGAAGATGGAGCTGAACTATTTGCAAGATCTGAACAAGTCGGTAATTCAGCTGATCCTTTAGCTGGAGCAGAATTTGAAGGAAATCAATTTGAAATAAGCTTTAATTATTCCTATGTCAACGATGCTATCAAAGCTTTAAATAGTGAAAAAATTCATCTTTGTTTCGCTAGTGAAGGCACTGCTTTCTTAGTAAAAAATGATGATCCAAATAATATTCAAATAGTTACCCCTTTACGTTCTTCAGCAAGCAATTAAAAAAGAAATATTTTGAGGGCTTTTGGCCCTTTTTTTGTTACGTTATTTCAAATATTTCTTATATATATTTCTTATATTATATTAAAGTAAATATATAAATATATACTATATAAACTGACTAATTTATGGTATAATAAAAAAGATTAGCGAGGTGCTTATGAAAGATGTAAAAATTTCAACAGAATTTATTCGTTTAGGCCAACTTGTTAAATTATTGGATTTAGTTGATACAGGTGGTCAAGTAACAGTTTATCTGCTTTCAAATGAGATCCTTGTCAATGGTGTTGACGAAAAACGTCGCGGAAAAAAGCTTTATCCGAATGATGTTGTAACACTTGATGGCGAGGAATATAGAATATGTTCTTAAAACATCTTGGATTAAGAAACTTTCGCTCATATAAAAATTTGAATATTGATATAAATTCTAATCTTAATTTTATTTATGGAGCTAATGGAACGGGAAAGACTGGACTTCTTGAAGCTATAAGCTTTCTTTCCGAAACACGCTCTTTTAAAAAATGTGATGATAAAGAACTTATAAATACTAAAGAAAAGTTTGCTTCAATAGAAGGAACTTATGAAGATGGCGATTATAAGCATGAAATAAATGCATTGATAGAAGAAAAAGGAAAAACTTTTATTCTCGATGATGTGAAGAAAAAAACAACCGCTCAGGTCATAGGAAATCTTCTTACAGTTTCTTATGAACCATCACAAGTTTTCCTTTTTAAAGATGAGCCGAATTTAAGAAGGAGGATGATGAATGAAACTTTGTCTCCAATCGATGCTCAGTATCTTTATTCATTGGGAAGATACAATAAATATTTAAGAGAACGGAATCAAGCTTTGAGCTTAGATTATGATAGAGATGTTATCAGAGTTTTAACGCAAGAATTGATTATGAGTTCTTATCGAATTATGGTCATGCGGAGAAGATTTGTTAAAAGATTGGATATCGAAGTAAATAAAAATTTTAAAAAATTAGACAAATCAGATAAAGAAGTGCATTTATCATATTTAACAAATTATCCTTTTGAGGACAATTTGGAAGATTATATAGAAGCGATGAAAAAAGCTTTTGAAGCGAGAAGAAGCGAAGAAGCGACGAGAAAAACAACTCTTATAGGAATTCATAGAGATGATATAAAAGCTAGCTTAGATGGGCTGGATTTAGCTTCTAGCGGGTCACAAGGTCAAAATAGATTGGTGACAATAGCGATAAAGCTCTCGATAGCTAATTTGATATTAGAAGTGACAAAGAAACCTCCTATATTACTTCTGGATGATATTTTTTCAGATTTAGATATAGATCATATAAATTCTTTGCAAGATGAATTGAAAAATTATCCTGGTCAAATATTTGCAACAGGGTGCAATATCCTTGGTGAAACAAAAGATTGGGATTTACTTAAAATAGTCGATCAGAAAATTGAAAGGAGTAACTGATGATGGAAAAAGAAGAAAAAACTTCAATCGAAGATGAAGAAGAATTTGAACCAGATCAAGAAAAAGAAAATTTTGATGAAGTTCAAGTTAAATATGAAGTACTTTCTGAAGAACAAGAGAGACAACAAGAATTAGCAAAAGCTGATTATAATGCGGATGATATTACGGTTTTGGAAGGTCTTGAACCTGTTAGAATGCGTCCAGGTATGTATATCGGTACAACTTCTGAAAGAGGTCTTCATCACCTAATTAGAGAAATTGTCGATAATGCTGTCGATGAAGCTTTAGCTGGATATTGTAAAAATATCGGTGTTACCATTCATAAGGATAACAGCGTTACTGTTTCTGATGATGGACGTGGTATTCCATGCGGTATAGTTGCTAAAACCGGTAAATCAGCTGTTGAAACGGTTTATACAGTTTTACATGCTGGCGGTAAATTTGAAGGCTCTGATGGCTATAAGGTTTCAGGTGGTCTTCATGGTGTTGGTGCTTCTGTTGTCAACGCTTTATCATTATTTGTTGAAGTCCAAGTTAAAAGAGAAGGAATCATTCATTTGATTCGTTTTGAAAATGGCGGTCATGTTGTTGCTCCAGGTTTAAGAGAGATTGGAACTTGCCCTGAAAATGAAACGGGAACACAAGTAACATTTTTAGCTGATCCAACTATTTTCACACAAACAACAGTTTATAATTATTCAGAAGTCCGCGATTATTTGCGCCAAACAGCATTTTTAAACAAGGGATTATGCATCGATTTATATGATGAAAGAACTCCTGAATTAACTCATGATAGATTCTTATATGCTGGTGGTATTAAAGAGTATGTTGCTTATATGAATGGCGGACAACGTCTTGTAACACCGACAATCTATTATTTTGAAGGAAAAGCTCAAGATATCTTTGTAGAAGCAGCTTTCCAACCTACTGAAGCTCAGCTTCCACAAATCCGTTCTTTCTGCAATAACATTAGAACTACAGGCGGCGGTACTCATGAAGAAGGATTCCGTTTAGCTATTGGTCGTGAATTGAATAATTATTTCTATAAAGCAGGCTTAAATAAGGCTAGTGGCGAATCTTTTAAATATGAAGATTTGATCGAAGGTATGACAGTAGTCATCTCTGTCAAACACCCAGATCCGCAATATGAAGGACAAGTCAAAGACAAATTAGGAAACGAAGAAGTAAGACGTGTTGTTTCCTCAGTCATCGGCGAACAATTAAAAGAATATTTAATGGAACATCCTGATGAAGGTAAATTGCTCTATAAACGTGTTGAGAGAGCTTATCGCGGAAGAAAAGCGGCCGAAAGAGCTCGTCAAGCGGCAAGCAAGAAAACATTTACTGGATCGATGCCAGATAAATTAGCTGATTGTATTTCCAAAAATCCAGAAGAGAGAGAATTGTTCATCGTTGAGGGTAATTCCGCTGGTGGTTCAGCTAAAAATGGCCGCGATAGTTATACTCAAGCTATTCTTCCTTTAAGAGGTAAAATATTAAACGTTCAAAAAGCTCAAGCTACTAGAATTGAAAAAAATGCTGAAATAGATAACATGATTCAAGCTATCGGAACAGGTATCAATGATCATTTTGAACTCAGCAAACTTCGCTATCATAAAATTATTATTATGACTGATGCTGATGTCGATGGTTCACATATTAGAATCTTACTTTTAACTTTCTTCTATCGCTTTATGAAACCACTTGTTGAGCAAGGATATATCTATATTGCTCAACCACCACTTTACCAATTGAAATATGCTGGACATGAATATTATTGTTTCCGCGAAGAAGAACTTCCTGTTTTACGTTCAAAGCTTCCAGAAAACGCTAAATATTCTTTGCAACGTTATAAAGGTCTTGGTGAAATGGATGCTTCTCAGCTCGCTGAGACAACTATGGAAAAAGATAAACGTAAATTGCTTCGAGTTACTGTTCAAGATGCTGAAGATGCTGAAACAGCACTTCTTGATCTGATGGGCAATAATGTTGAGCCACGTAAAGAATATATCAGTGCTAACGCACAATTCGCAAAGAACTTAGACTTTTAATGAAGGAGTGAAATATGAGTGAAGAAAAAGATGAAAAATTAGAAGATTTCGACGAAGAAGATTCTAATCAAGACTCCGAACAAATTGAAGATGGAGAAAAGCCTTTAGATCCTAACGAAGTTACGGAAGAAGAAGCTAATAAAATAAAAGGTGACGCCTTAGAAGGTGTTACCGAAGGTATTCAAGGTGGTGTTGAAGATACAGAAATGGGTCCTCAGATTAAAAGCTCCTTCCTTGAATACGCGATGAGCGTTATTGTTGCTCGTGCTTTGCCAGATGCTAGAGATGGTTTTAAACCAGTTCATCGCCGTATCATTTACGGTATGAATGCTATGGGTATGCAACCTGATAAACCGTTTAAAAAGTCAGCGCGTATCGTCGGTGACGTCATGGGTAAATATCACCCTCATGGCGATAGTTCTATCTATGATGCAATGGCTCGTTTAGCTCAAGATTTCGCTATGCGTTATCCTCTTGTTGATGGTCATGGTAACTATGGTAGCCAAGATGGTGATGAACCAGCAGCTATGCGTTATACCGAAGCGAGAATGAGCAAGCTTTCGCTTGAAATGATCCGTGAAATCAATAAAAATACAGTAGATTTTGTTGATACATATGATGGAGATGGAAAAGAACCAGTAGTTTTACCAGCCCGTTTACCAAATCTTTTGATCAACGGCTCTTCAGGCATTGCTGTCGGTATGGCAACAAATATTCCTCCTCACAATTTGACAGAAGTAATTAATGGTGCACAAGCTTTGATAAAAAATCCAGATTTAACACCATTTGAAATGATGAATTATATCAAAGGACCTGATTTCCCAGGTGGTGGTATCATTATGGGAAGATCAGGAATTCGCAAATATTTTGAAACGGGTTCTGGCTCTGTTTGTGTTCGTGGTAAATATCAAATTACAGAGAAAAACGGCCGTACTTCCATTGTCTTTACCGAACTTCCATATATGGTCAATAAAAAAGAACTGGCCAAGAAAATTATGGATTTGGTCAATAATAAGACAATTGAAGGTATTACAGGTATCAACGATTATTCCTCTCATAAAGTTGGAACAAATTTCCAAATCGATCTGAAAAAAGGTGTCAATGCTGAAATTACATTGAATCATCTTTTCAAATATACAAAACTTGAAGACCGTTTTGCAGTTAATATGTTGGCTCTCGATAATGGTATTCCTAAAGTTTTGAATATTAAGCAAGCATTGGAAATCTATATTCGTTTCCAATGCGAGGTTATTGAAAGAAGAACAAAATTCGATTTAGAAAAATCTCGCAACCGCATGCATATTTTAGAAGGCTTGATCAAAGCGGTAAATAATATCGATGAAGTCATCCGTATTATCCGTGAACAAAAGACAGTAGATTTAGCCTCAGCTGCTTTAATTGCTGCTTTTGGATTTAGCGAAGCTCAAGCAAAGGCTATTTTAGAGATGAGAATGTATCGTCTTGTCGGCCTTGAAATTGAGAAATTAGAAAATGAATTAACAGAACTTAAAAAATCCATCGAATGGTTTGAATCGATTCTTGCAAGTCATGATGTCTTACTCCAAGTCTGTTATGATGAACTTGAAGAAATCAAAAAGAAATATGGTGATGAACGCCGTACAGATATCAATGAAAGTGAATTGAGCGGAGAAGATGAAGATCTCATCGAAGATCGTTCAATCCTTATCGCTTTGACAAATACTGGCTACATTAAGAGAATGGATCCAAGCGAATTTAAAGTACAAAATCGCGGAGGAATCGGCGTTAAAGGTATGTCGACTAAAGAAGATGATAGCGTTCAAATTTTAACGCGTTCAAAGACTAAGACCGATGTTTTATTCTTTACATCTAATGGTCGTGTATTCCGCTTAAGAGGATACCAAATTCCAGAAGGAAGCCGTCAATCTAAAGGAATACCAATTGTCAATTTATTGCAACTTGGTGATAAAGAAAAAGTATTATCCATCATCTCTGTTGAAGAATATGATGCAGAACATTATTTATTCTTTGTCACAAGAAAAGGCGTTGTAAAACGTTGTTCAGTTGATAATTTTGAACGCATAAATCGAAATGGTAAAATCGCAATAGAACTCAAAGAAGATGATACTTTAGTAGATGTTAAATATACCGATGGAAATTGCTATATCATTTTAGGATCATCTGAAGGTAAGGTCTGTATGTTCAAAGAAGAAGAAGTTAGATCGATGGGCCGTACAGCTAGTGGTGTCAAAGGTATGAACCTTGAAGAAGGTGGTCATATTGTTGGTGTTGCTACTTCCTTAGAGGGAGAAAATATTCTTTCTGTTTCTGAAAAAGGGTTAGCTAAGATGACAAACTACAAAGAATATCGTTTGACAAAACGTGGTTCTAAGGGTGTTATCACAATGCGTATCACAGAAAGAACTGGTGCATTAATTGCTATCAAGACTGTCAAAGGAGATGAATCATTACTCATTTCTACAGATGGTGGTACCATCATGAAGACAGAGATTAAACAGATTTCTGTTTTAGGACGTAACTCATCTGGTGTTAAATTGATTACTTTAAGAGATGGAGAAGCTATTTCTTCGATGACTCTTGAACCAAATGTTGATAAGGAACTCGAAAAGATTGCTGAAGAAGAACCTGTTCAACCACAAGAAGATATTTCCAAAGCAATCGCCGAAGAATTAAATGTTCAAGGTGATGATGATGATATCTGATAATTTAATTATATTTGTACCAAACATAGTGCGAGCAAAAAACAATTTTGTTCGCACTAGATTAAGTTGTTTTGTAAAAAAACTCATTGAAGCAAATGGATATAAAACAACAAATGATTCTAGTGAAAACTATGATATTATCCATTTTCCTAGTTATTTAGACTATATTGATAACGATTATGTTATAAAAGGAAAAAAGCGAAACAAAAGATTTATTATCAATGGTCTCACCAGTGTTGAAGAATTTGAAAAGATTGAAAATAATACTTTTAGATTAAAAAAAGAAGTTATTGAAGTTTATAATGAAGCTTTTACTGTCATCGTATTTTTTGAAACACAGAAAATAGCTCTTCGACATTTAGGAATTACTTCACCTATTCAAGTTATTAAACCGATAGGTGAAAAATTTAAAGAAGATACTGAGATATTTAAAACATCTTTTGCTTCAGCCTATGGTTTACAAAATTCACAAAAATATGTAATCAATTACGGTCTTTATGATTCTGATGCTTTTGATGATTATGCAAATCTAGCGAGAATTATGCCAGATTTAGAATTTTATTATTTTGGTAAAAAGTTTGATTCGTTTTTGATCAGCAAAAGATATGAAGATACTAAAAGAATACCTAATCTTCATTTTGAAAATCTTCCTCCGATTGAACTTGTCGATGCAATGTTTTATTCGAGCACATTATTTTTAGTTACAACAAATCATAAAATTGATTGCTTATATTTGATGGACTGCATGCTCAATAGAATACCTATTGTCATTAAGAAAAATGTTTTTTTTGAAGAAATGATAGAAAATCACGCAATTGAAGTTGATAATTTTGATGATTTCTATAATAGTGTTCGAAATATTTTGCAAAACAATAAAATTGAAGAAGCCTATGAATATGCAAGTAAAATTACATATGAAACCGAGAAGGGAAAACTTGCTCGGATTTATGAGAAGTATTTAAAGTTATGAAAAGAATAAATCCATATATTTCAAAAGAAAGAATGTCAAAATATATTTTGAATTCTCTGCTTCCAATATTATTTAATGGCATAATTATTGGAATGCTTGTTGGTGTAGTGGTATGGGGGTACAATTTCTGTGCAGAACATATCGTTGAATTTTCTAGCCATATTTATAAAAGTGTCCACGAAAATTTAGTTTTTATGCCACTATTGCTTTTAGGAGTTGGTCTTATAGCTTGTTTGATGGCTCTGCTTTTAAAATTTATTCCAGAGCTTGCCGGTTCTGGTATTCCTTATACTGAAGGGGTAATGCGTGGGCAGCTGAAGTTTAAAAAAGTGAAGATGTTTTTTGGAACTATAATTTATAGTTTCATAACTTTCTTTGCTGGATTACCTTTAGGAAGTGAAGGTCCTTCTGTTCAATTAGGAGGACTTGTAGGTAATAATGTTAACGCTGTTGAAGAAAAGATACGCTGGAGAAGTAAAGCGTGGAATAGACTTTCTATTACATCGGGTGCTTCTGCTGGTTTAGCTGTTGCTTTCAACGCTCCTTTAACCGGTTTGATTTTCGCTTTGGAAGAAGGACATAAAAAATTCTCACCAACCATTTTATTATCAACTGCTAGTACAGTTATTTTCGCTTTATTAACAAGCAGATTATTAAATTATGTATGCCATATCAAAGATAGTTTTAATTATTTTATCTTTGATTTTGGAAATATAGAAGTATTGCCATATAATAGCCTTTGGCTTTTAATTATTCTCGGTTTAGGAATAGGTATAGTCGCTGCATTATTTTCTTTATTGCTCCATTATATTCGTGTATTCTATGCTAAATTTAAAATAAAACCAATTGTAAAATTACTTATAGCTTTCCTCTCTGTTGGAATCATCGGAGTATTTTTTACCGATGTTTTAGGCGGAGGCAGTTCTCTTATTAAAAAGTTGGTTATGTTTGATGAAAATGGTGCTTTTGTTTTAGGAGCTGGTTCGGTTGCTTTATTGCTTTTATTTAAAGTAGTTCTTATTTCCTTATCTTCATCTTCGGGAACTACCGGTGGTTTATTTATTCCTCTTTTAACTATTGGTGCTCTAGTCGGTGGTTTATTCGGTCACTTATTCATTTCTTTAGGAGTTATGGAAGAGCAATATTATACAATGTTTATTGTCATAGCTATGGCCAGTATGATGGCTGCTGTTGTTAGAGCTCCGCTTACAGGTATAATTCTTGTTTCAGAAATTACTGGACAATTATTAAATGGTTTCTTGCAAACAGCAATAGTTGTTGTCATTGCATATTTTGTTGTTCAACTTTTAAATATAACTCCATTATATGATGAATTACTTGATGGAACATTAGATGCTTTACATAAAGGGAAAACAAAAAAGAGACTTATCATTGAAGAAAAAATTGATGAAGGATCTTTTGTTGTTGGAAGAAGTATTAGAGATATTTTATGGCCAGCTGGAGTATATATTGTCTCTGTTGCTAGAATGAAACGCGATGGTCAGGTTGCTTATTCTAACGATGATAAAGAAGGTGAAAGACTTATTCATGCTGGAGATGTCTATATGATGAAAGCTGATACATATGATATCGATGCAACATTAGATGAATTAAGGGCTTTGACCAGTGTTGAAAAAAGAATTGACGATGATAAAGTTACCATTGTTGATAACGGAGATAAAAAGATTAAAGAATCATTAGAAAAAAATGATTAAATCTAAAAGATTAGTTAAAGATTAAAATGTACCTGGTGAAATGTACACTTAATAAAAGTGTTCTACTCACTGGGTTTTATTATGTGATAAAAAATGAAAGTAATATTTAATTTAGAATAATTAGTTTGAGAAAAAATATGAAAAAATTACTGATGGGAGCAGTAAAGTAAGTAATATTTTTTGTCTGTTTATTTCTTGTTTCTTTTTTCCGACAAAAGAAAAATGATTTTTTTTGGAGGTATATTTATGAATTTTTATGGCAGAGAAGAAGAACAAAAAAGAATAGATTATTTATTATCGAAAGCTGATTTTGCTTCTGGAATTGTTTATGGAAGACATCGTCTTGGTAAAACAGAATTATTGAGACACTGTTTCTATAAATCTAAAAAAACTTTTATTATTTATCAATGTAACCAAGAGAATGAAAGAAGCAATATTGATGATTTAGTCAAGATTATAAAGGATACTTTAGGAATAAAAAATTTATATTTTGAATCATTTATTGATGTCATAGAATTTATTTTTGAATATGCCCAGGATAAAGAACTATGTTTTGCAATTGATGAATATCCATATGTCAGAAAGATAATTGATGGATTAGATTCTAAATTGCAAAGATTAATTGATAATTTTCAAAATAAGACTAAAATAAAATTTTTCTTACTAGGTAGCAGCATTGCAACAAAGCTTTTGAGAAAATTGCTAAGCAATATTTGATTAGAAAAATATGGAAGGGTTTATAAAACCATTTATCGAAGATATAGGAACATATTGGTATGATAACCCTAAAGAAAAAAAGAATGGTCAATTTGATTTAGTTACTAAATCTAAAGATGGATATATTGTTTATGAAGTTAAATTTACTAATTCTAAAATAGATAATAAAATTGTTAAAGAAGAAATATCTCAAATTGCGGAAACTAATTTAAACCCTATCAATTTTGGCTTTGTTTCAAAATCAGGTTTTGATATCAGCAATGATAATAATTATATATTGATATCATTAGATGACATTTATTATTAAAAAAGGTTAAATTTACTCAATATTTAGTTTGCAAGAGTGATATTTTATTAAATGTAAAGGAAACTTTACGTGGCTGTCAAGGAAAAGACATTTTAAAAAAGAGCTTGAGTTAATATAATTGAAACTAGGAGGTACGAAATATGACACTAGGTGAAAGAATAGCACAGCTAAGAAAAAATAAGAATATGACTCAGGAGGATTTAGCTGAAGAATTATCAGTATCAAGACAAACTATTTCAAGTTGGGAAAATGATGGTTCTTTGCCTTCAACAGATCAATTTGTTAAATTGGCTAAATGTTTTGATGTCAGTCTTGATTATCTTATTTTAAATAAGGAAGAAGAGAAGAATAACAAGGATGAAAATAAGGAGATGAAATTCCATATATTAAATATGGTTATATTCTTTATTATAGGTTTTATGCCTTTGTTGAATATCATCATTTCTTATGCAACTTATCGGGCATGGATCGGGTTACTGGTTTATGTTATTTTTGTTGGAATATCTATTTTTGGATTTTTCCTCAATTCTTATCATTTTAAATATAGTTCTAGCTATACGGATTCAAATAGATTGAGACTAGGAAAAGATTCTATTGTTATGACATTTATCTCCTTTTTATCAATAGGTATCTATCTTCCATTACCAATTATGGATGTTATATATAAGGCGATAGGACATGTTGCTATTTCTGCTACTGTAATTCCAACTTTTTCTAATTATTTAATTGGAGCTTTAATTGGTGTTATTGTAGTTTTTATTCCAATTTATTTTATTAATAAAAAAATAAAATCTGATTACAAGATGACTGATAATGGTCTTTTTAAAGAATTGATTATAGAAAATATTTTCCCATTTGTTTCTATGGTTTCAATCATTGTTGGATTTCTTTTTGTCACAACTATGGGGAGTCAATATAGCGATGGCTTTATGACAATTTTAGGAAATATTTTAGGAGGAATATTTATATTCTTTGTTCCAATGCTAACTTGTTTTTTGATCAATAGACATAAAAATAGATGTTATAAAATACCGATGATTTTATCTATTATTCCTTCTTTATTTTTCTATGTTAAATCACTTAATACAAGTGATAATGTTTCTGTAATTGAAACATCTATTTGCTTAGCTATTTCTTCATTATTTGTAATATATCTATTAGTTATAGCGATTAAGAATAAAAATAAGAATTTCTATTTATTATTTGGCGTAAGTGTTTTAACTTTATTTGCAACATTCTTATCTGCTGTCGGAAGAAATTTAGAAAATACATTCTATATTACTTTGATAATTGCTGTTGTTGGTATATTTGCTTATATGGTTGTTAACTCAATTGTTTATGCTAAAAACAAAAGAATAGAACAAAAAGTTATAGAAAATAATTAATTCAAATTAATTAAAGTTTGGTGCTGAGAAATTAAAAAAATCAGCACCTTTTTTAATTCACATTTGTTCTTAATAATTAACACTGCATAAACGCTTAGTTTTGATATACTGAAAATATAAGGAGAAAAAAATATGTTTCAGGATAAACTTAAAAATTTAAGGAAAGAAAAGGACATCACACAAAATGAATTGGCTAAAGAAATTTTTGTTTCAAGGAGTCTTATAGCAAAATTTGAAACAGGTACAGTTTTTCCTAGTAGAGAAATTTTAGAAAAGATTGCTTTATATTTTGATGTTCCAATTTCTGAACTTATAGAGCAAGATGAAGCAACATTGGTAGCTGTTGAGGCTCAAGATATTTCTAAAAAGATAAATCTAGTAGCTTTGATTACAATTTTGATAATTGCTGCTTCTTATTCGATAATTGGTTTTCTTCCCATTATTAGATGCTGTAGATATGTTTATCCAATTCCTCCTGGTCAAGATTATCCTAATTTTGAGTATTATTTTGTTAGCATATTTAGTGGATCATATAATTATAGAAATCCGATTGGTTTGATTTCATTTTTTATCAGTATTTGTGTTGTTATATTTTCTATTCTTAGTTTGGTGTTAAAAAAGAAATATACGCCTATTTTAAGGCTTGTAACATATCTTTTATTTTTTATCGATGTTTTTGTTGCTTTGGCAGCTGTCTTTTGTTGTTTAAGTTATATTTCTTAATTTTAGATATTTGGAAAACTCAATTTGTTATAATAAAAAAAGAAAAGAGTTATTCAAATGAAATTAGAAATAATAAAAGGAAGTGTAGTTGATTCTAAATGCGATGTTATAGTCAACGCAGCTAATGAAGGTCTTCAGGCTGGAGGCGGAGTCTGTGGAGCTATTTTTTCTGCTGCCGGTTTTTCAAAACTTCAAAGAGAATGCAATGCTATTGGTTGGTGTAAAACAGGACATGCTGTTATGACTAATGGGTATAATTTAAAAGCTAAGCATATTATTCATGCTGTTGGTCCAGTAGATTGCAATGCTGGTAAGCTAAAAGGGGCTTTTTATAATTCTTTAGTTTTAGCGGATTCTAACAATTTGAAAACCATCGGTTTAGTTCCTATTTCTTCTGGTATATTTGGCTTTCCTCTTGACCAATGTGCTGATATTGCTGTTAGAGTAATATTAGGATATCAAGCTACATCATTAGATACTTGTTATATGTATTGTTATAAGGATAATGAATATCAGGTATTTAAAGATACTTTAAATAGATATCTTAAATAGTTATTTTTATAAAAGAATAATATTAAAGGTGTTTCATTTTTTAAAAGAATGAAATACTTTTTTTGACAAATAATTAATATGTTGAAGTTATTAAATATATAAATGATAGATTTGTATATTTTTACTTTCGTTGACTAATATTTTTGAAAAGATTATAATTTTAAAAAAAGATTGGAGGGTATAATGATTTCTAAAAAAAGAGCACTAGAGATTTTGAATATCGCTTTAAAAACCGGTGCAGAATACGCAGAAATTTATCAACAAGAAGAAATTAAAAGAGTTATTTCCGTCAATTTTAAAAGAGTTGATGTCGTATCTACTTCTCTTATTGCTGGTATTGGTTTGCGTCTTATAAAAAATGGTAAACAAGTATATGGATATACTTCAGATTTGTCTTTGAAGAGTTTGAATAATTTGGCTGAACAGCTTTCTTCTTCTTTCGAAGGTGAACAAGAGGTTTTTGTTAAAGAGTTGAATTCTCCTAAGAAAAAGACTATCAATGAAGTTTTAAAACCGATAGAAGATGTTTCTACTGAAGTAATTTTAGCAAAACTTAAATTAGCTGAAAAAGCTGCATATGATGTTTCTGAACAAATAGTTAACTGCAATATTGCTTTTTTAGGTGATATCAATAATGTTACTGTCTTTAATTCAGATGGTGTAGTTACCAGTGATTTACGTTCTAATGTCAGAGGTATTGTTGCTGTTACTTCTATGAATGAAAAAGGCAGTTATGGTTCTCATTTTGAAGGCCCAGGCGCAATGGGTGGCTATGAAAAATTTGAAGCTGTTGATCTTGTTGAATTAGCTAAACATTCTGCTGATATGGCAATTAAAAAGAGCAATGCTCCAGATTCACCTTCAGGAAATATGACAGTTGTTTTAGGCAATGCTTTCGGTGGTGTTTTATTCCATGAAGCTTGCGGTCATCCTCTTGAAGCTTGTGCTATTGCCACCAATATGTCAAAGATGGCTGGAAAGCTTGGTGAGAAGATTGCAAGCGACGTTGTAACTGCTGTTGATGATGGAACTATTAATGGAGCTTGGGGTTCTATTAATTATGATGATGAAGGTCATGAATCTACAAAGAATGTTCTCATTAAAAATGGTGTTTTACAAAATTATATGGTCGATAGATTCTATGGTAAGAAATTAGGTCTTGAAGCTACAGGATCTGAAAGAAGACAATCTTATAGATTTTTACCAACGACGAGAATGACCAATACTTATATTGCAGCGGGTAAAAGTAAACCGGAAGAAGTTATTGCCAGCGTTAAATATGGTTTATATTTGAAGTCTTTCCGCGGAGGTTCAGTAGATCCTTCGACAAATAACTTCAATTTCTCTTGCGATGAAGCTTATATAATTCGCGATGGTAAAATCTGCGAATTAGTTAAACCGGTAATTCTTGTCGGTTTTGGCTATGAGATTTTAAAGAAAATTGATATGGTAGCTGATGATTTAAAGTTGGCTGCTGGTAATTGTGGTTCATCTTCTGGTAATGTCTACGTTCAAGTTGGTCAACCTACTTTAAGAATTTCCGGAATTACTGTTGGTGGTTCGATGAAAGAAGGAGAAGCAGAATGAAATTAACTCAAGTATTAGAAAAAGCTAAAGCTCAAGGAATTAATGATTTAATTTTAAAATATGGTGTGAGTTCAAGTCTTGATGTTAATTTTGTCGGTGGAGAACTTCAAAATACAACTTTCAGCAATGATTTTTCTTTTGTTGCTAGAGGTGGAATAGATGGTAAACTTGTAAGTTTTTCCAGCGATACATTGGATAATAAGACAGTTGAGTTAATGGTAAAAACCATGAAGGATCAAAAAAATTATACTCAACCTTATGATACTGATTTAATCATTGATAAGCCTGATTTTCCTTATGCAAAAAATAAAACTTATTATTCTCAACTTACTAAACTTCAAGTTCCTGATCTTGTAAAAATTGGCGAAGAACTTTCTAAGGCGGTTGCTAGCAAAGATCCACGAATTAAAAACACGGAAATTGAAGTTGGTGTCAGTTCTTCTAGCAGCGAATTTTTAAATAGCAAAGGCTTAAATTTAAAAAGCAAAAGTTCTTATTTAATTGTCTCTTGCCAAGTTGTTGCTGAAGAAGGGAAAGAAACTGTTTCTGACTATGTTTTAAAAACATATACAAATGTTAAAAAGGTTAATGTTAATAAAATTGCTGATGAAGTCAGCAAAAAGACTTTAGCTAAACTCCATGGAAAAGCTGGTGTTGGTGGAACTAAAACTTGTTTATTAAAACCTGCCGCTTTTGATTCCATCGTATCAATTATCACTGGTCATTTTTCTATGTTTGATGTTGATAGAAAGATGTCTTTACTTGTCGATAAGTTAGATAAGAAAGTTTTTTCTGATCTTTTAACAATAGAAGAAAAACCTAATACCAATGATATTTTCTCAGAAAGTTATGATGGCGAAGGCTATCCTACTTCTAATAAGGTTCTTGTCGAAAAAGGTGTTATCAAAACTTATCTTTATGACCAAGAAATGGCTAAAAAGTATAATCATGTTCCAACTGGTAACGGATATGGTTCTCCAGTAGTTCATCCAGGTGTTTCTAAAATTGAAATAAGTTCTGGTGAAACAAAAGAGAAAGATTTAATTAAATCAATTGCTGATGGTTATGTAATTACTTCTTTAACTGGTGGCAATGCAGGTATTGATTATCAAACAGGAGGATTTACTCTTTCTGCCGAAGGTTTTTATGTCAAAAATGGTCGCATTAAATATGCGGTAAATCAGTTTACTATCGGTGGAGATGTCATTTCTTTCTTACAAAATGTTATCGGTCTTTCTGATAAACAAGAAGATTTATTCGGTGGTGACAAGATTCCTTCTGCTTTAGTTAAAGATGTTGTTGTCTCTTGCTAAATAATTACAAAAAAATAATAGATTCTTATTAATTTAACGTTAATAAGGATCTATTTTTATTTGTTTTGTAAAATTTTTAATAGCGCTTACATAAATTTGTTTATTTCAGAGCTCAAGATAACTATAATGTTTATAGAAGGTAAAAGAAATGAAAAAATTAACTTTTAGACATTGGTTAAGTTTGATTCTTATTGGACTTACTGGACAATTTGCTTGGACTATTGAGAATATGTATTTCAATGTTTATCTTTTTAATACAATTTCTCAAAACTACAGCTATATTTCAGCGATGGTTGCTGCGAGTGCGGTTGTTGCTACTTTAACTACTTTATTGATAGGTGTTTTATCTGATCGTCTTGGTAAAAGAAAGGCGATAGTTGTAAGTGGTTATATTCTTTGGGGAATAGTAACAGGGTCTTTTGGTTTTATTACGGTAGATAATATTAAGACTATGTTCCCACTTGTCAATGCGGAGATGATGGCGGCGATTATTGTTGTCATAATGGATTGTGTTATGACATTTTTTGGAAGCAGTGCTAATGATGCAGCTTTCAATGCTTATATTACCGATATAACAGATGATGGAAACCGCGGTAAAGTTGAAGGTGTTTTAGCTATATTGCCGCTTGTTTCTATGCTTGTTATCATCGGTGGTTTCAGTTGGATGACCGATAAAGGAATGTGGTTGCCTTTCTATTTGATCTTTGGTGGACTTACTATTGTGGTTGGTATTGTCGCTTTATTTGTTATGCCAAAAGATGTGGTTGAACCGAATAAAGAGGCTAATTATTTAGCTAATTTAATCTATGGCTTTAAACCTAATGTCATAAAAAATAATCCGAAATTATATGTTGGTTTTATTGGGTTTTTCATTTATCAGATGGCCGTTCAAGTATTCTTCCCATATTTGATGATCTATTTACAAAGATATTTGAATTTAGAAAACTATGCTATTTTACTTGGAATTGTTTTGATTTTAGCCTCTATTTTCAGCGTTGTCTTCGGTCTTTTTGTCGATAGAATAGGAAAGCTTAAAGTGTTAGCTCCAGCTATTGCGTTTATGGCTTTAGGGTTATTATTGATGTATTTTATAAGACCTGGAGATAATGCCAGTTGGATGTTAATTGTTTTTGGAACTTTAATGATGATTGGTTATATGGTTGTCGCTTCGGTTTATAATGCTTTGATTCGCGATTATACTCCAAAAGATAAAGTTGGCTTATTCCAAGGAATTAGAATGATTTTCCAAGTTGCTCTTCCTATGTGCACTGGTCCATTTATCGGCAGCGCTATTATTTCTACAAGTCCTACTTATGTCGACGAATTCAATCGTGTTGTTCATTATCCAAATCCAGAAATGTTTTTAGGAGCTGCTGGTGTTTTAATATTATCGGTTATTCCGGCTTTAATTTTGGTCAAAATGAATAAGAAGAAAGAGGAAACAAATGAAGTTTGTTGATATTCCTTATTTATCTAAACAATTTCATCGAAAGGATTATTGTCTTTTAAATGGAATATGGAATCTTGTTATTTTAAATGAATTAGATAATAAGATATATGAAGGAAAGGTCAATGTTCCTTTTGGCTTAGAGACAGAAGATAGCGGAGTTAATCATATTCTTTTAAAAAATGAAATTGCTATATATTCTTTAGATTTTGAAAAGATAGATTTAAAAGAAGATGAAACTTGTTTATTACATTTTTTAGCAGTTGATCAAATTGCTGAAGTGACATTAAACGGAATTAATATTGGTATCCATGAAGGTGGATATACTCCTTTTGAATTTGATATCGGTGAGCATTTAAAAGAGAACAATCATTTAGAAGTCAGAGTAAAAGACTATACGATGGATGGTCCTTTTAGCTATGGTAAACAGAAGATTAAAAGAGGAGGCATTTGGTATACTCCAACTAGTGGTATTATTCAGGATGTATATCTTGAAAAAGTTAAGAAGAATAGAATAACTTCAATTAAGGTTACACCTAATGTAGATGGTAGCAATATAGAATTGATAGTTAAAACTACAAGCGCTGATAAAAAATGTTTTTTAAGAATTAATAGCAATGTGGTTTCTTGTGAAACCAATACAAAGAATGTTATTGCTATTAATAATCCTAATTATTGGTCCCCTGAAAAGCCATATTTATATAGAATAGAAGTGTTATTTGATAAGGATATTATTTCTTCTTATTTCGGTTTTAGAAAAATTGAAGTAAAAAAAGATTCTCAGGGAATAGAAAGAGTATATTTAAATAATAAACCTATATTTTTAAGCGGGTTATTAGATCAAGGCTATTATTCTTCTGGATATACCGCTAAAGATAAAGAAGAATATGAAAATGATATTAAGCTCATAAAGAAATATGGGTTTAATACTTTAAGAAAACATATTAAGTTGGAACATCCATATTTTTATTATCTATGTGATAAATATGGTGTTTTAGTTATTCAAGATTTTATCAATGGTGGCAGTAAATATAAGTTTAGAGTTATCACTGTTCCGGCTTTATTACCTATTAAATATGATGATACAAAATATAAAGCTTTTGGTCGTTTAGATGAACAAGGCCGAGAATTTTATAAAAAAGAATCAGAAAATATAATCGATGTTTTATATAATCATCCTTCTGTTGTTGCTTATACAGTTTTTAATGAAGCTTGGGGACAATTTGATAGCAAGAAGATGACAGAATATTTTAAAGGGCTTGATAGCACCAGACTTTATGATAGTACCAGCGGTTGGCACGATACTAAATCTGGTAATTTCATCAGCCGCCATGTCTATTTTAAAAAGTTTAAATTGAAATTAGATGGAACTTCCCGGGCTTTCTTATTATCAGAATTTGGCGGTTATGGATTAAAGATTAATGGCCATACTTTCGGTGAAGCTTATTTCTGTTATAAGAAAACAAAGGATAAAAAGCATTTCAAAAATTCTATTTATAAACTTTATTCCCATGAGATTATTCCTGCTATTAAAAAAGGACTATGTGGTTCTATTTATACTCAGTTAGCTGATGTTGAAGATGAATTAAATGGTTTGGTTACTTTTGATAGAAAAGAAAAAATTACAGATGATACTTTGAAGAAAATCAATTTGCAGATAGAAAAGGAAATGAAAAAGATAAACTGATTTTTATAAAAAGAAAAGTTTTATATTTTTATAGTCAAGAAAAATTTTCTTGACTTTTTACATATTTTTCAATAGACTTTCATTAATATTAAGAAAGAGTTACTTCTTTTTATTTATTTTTGGAAAGGACAAATGCATGAAAAAATCTATCTTTATCGCATTGATTGGTGCTGCTGTTTTGGGTTTGACTTCTTGTACTACTAATAATTCTTCATCTTCTGTCTCTTCATCTTCTTCTAGCTCTAGTACAGTTAGTTCATCTAGTTCTAGTTCTGTTAGTACAAGTTCCTCAAGTAGACCATCTAGCACAGTTACCTCGTCTTCCTCATCTTCTAGCTCTAGTTCTTCTTCTACTTCTACAAGTACAAAAGCTTTCACCGATGAAGAATTAGGATTAATAAAAGGTCATTTTATCGGTGAAAATTACGAACTTGATATTTCTGCTAGTTCACCTCGTTTATTAGATCTTAGTTATGAATCTTATCAAGATTTAAGTATTATTGATATTAAAACTGAAAAATATACCAGTACTACTTTAACTGACTCAGAAACCAAAGCTGGATTAGAATTTGATGTTGATTATGTTTATCTCAAAGAAAATTCTACTTCTTTCAGATATCGTGTTTTTATTCCTAAAGAAGAAAATGCTTCGTTATCTTTAGAAAGACTTAATAATGGAAAATGGTCAACTATCGACAGTTTATATCCATGGGATGATAATTTTGTCGGTACTTGGGCTACCACAGTTTCTACTGCTGGTTTCGTTCGCACGGCGGTTTTCTCTGATGAATTTGTTCAACCTTTTTCAGATTCTGATATCAAAGTTCCTACTGGATATGAATATTATGGAAAATCTATTTGGTATCCTCAATTTGTTACAAGCTTAGATTATTCTACGGGAGGATATAAAACTTATTCAGCAGTTTTAGCCTATGATGCTAATGACTTTTCATATCCGATGGCTACTTATAGATTAGGAGAATCTACGGATCCTAATTATCCTATTTCTATTTATGATACCAGTTGGGATATGGAATACTATTATCCAAGCGCTGAATATTATAAGGGCAGTTGGTATACCAGCGATGGTCAACTCACTATTTCTGAAGGTGAAAATGCTGGTGAATTTATCTATAATGGCAAAACTTATTCCACCTCTGTTAACAAAGAAGAAGGTTATGGTTGGACTACTACTTTAACTGCTGATGGTGAAACTATTTCCTTACATCCTTTTGTCGGTGGCTTCTCTTTAGAAAAAGATGGAACAGCTTTAGATGCTGTTAAATATAATCCTGATGGTCTTGTCGGAACTTGGTTATATAATAATTCAGAAATCAAAGTCTTTAATGATTATGATGATGACTGGAATGAAGTTTTAAAAGTTACAGTTGATGGTAATGAAGTTGCTCATACTTTTGCGGCAAAAGATAAACAATTTGCTATTGGTTTTGAATTTAAGGGAAAACAAGCCTATTTAACTCCTTACTTTGATAATTCTGTTGCTGTTTTGGATTTAGATGGTGATGCATATTACACATGTTCTAAAGAAATTTATCAGCGTTATTTTGTTAATGCTGGACAAATGTATAGCAGCAACACTGTAGGTGATAGTAAGAATGTTCTTGATACTTTGGAAGTTTTAGAAGATTATTCTTTAAAACTTAATGGAGTAACATATGATGTTGATTATGGTTTTGATGAAGAAAAAGGTGTAGTCAGTCTTAAATTCTATTATGAAGATGTCAATGAATATTCTTTATATGTTTATAGCAAGGATATCTTCTTGCTTGAAAAGAGTGATAAAGATGGTGATTATTCTATTTTTGCTACCAAAGAATATCTTGATACTTTTGTTAGCGATTGGACAAAAAGAGGAGAAAAAGCTTCTTTAGTGATCAACAGCGATTATACAGTAACTACAGGTAATGTTACTTATTCTACTGTCTTTGATTATGATGAAAGCAGTTCAACATTCTTCTTATTCTATATCGATAGTACTTCTACAACTATCAATGCTTTAGAAATTTCTGAAGGTACTCTTATCGCTCAAGAAATCAGTTTGACAAATTCTGGAGCTGAACTTCTTTCTACAAGTTGGTATATTAAGACAGAAGACTATAAGAAGATTGAAGGTACTTATGTCTATATCGGTGAAAAAGGAAAAGAATATGTTATCGTTGATGATTCAGAAGTTGTTAAAATTACAACTAATGTCAATGGAGAATATGTTTTAAAAGAATATACTGGAGATGATAATCTTCGCTTCAGTTATTATAATGATCAAATATGTTTGACATTTAGAGATGATAATTCAGGCTTATTCATCTATATCTATACAGATGGAGTAACATTTAATTTCTTTGATCAATTCCATTATATTCAAAGTGCTTTAGTTGATAATCAAGGCTATTTCACTGATGGTACTAATGTTTTATCTATTGGTGGTAAAGCTATTTATTACAATGGAACAAAAGCTACTTTAGTCAGTGCTCAAGGCGATAAGATTGTATTTACAGTTAGTGGAGTAACTTATACTGCTACTATTTCTGGTTCAACTGCGGTTGTTTCTGGCGGTGAAAGTGATTTAACTTTAACTAAAGGTGACTTTGATCTTAAAAACTTTGCTGGTACTTGGACCGATAGTGGAACAGAATATACTTTAACAACCACCGAAAAAGAAGATGGTTCTTTACAATATTCCTTCACCTTCGGAGCCACTACATTAACTGATTATCAAGTATCTGTTGAAGATGGAAAAACTAAAGTTACATTCTCAAATTTAAGTACAATATATACTATTACTCTTGGTGATAATGGAGAAACTACTTTAACAGTTACTTCTTCTATTCCTCTTCCTCCACCACCTCCACCACTTCTTTAATTTAAAACTTGTTAATAACAAATGCTAATGTTGAGATTTCTTGACATTAGCTTTTTTATTTTTTACTTTTATAAAATCTCTAAAAAGGTAGAATTCTACCTTTTTAGAGAAAATAGCATTTAAAATAATTTTTCTGATACTAACTAGTTAATGAATTTGTTAGAGCTTTCATATAGACGTTTTTTGTTTTTTTCTTTTATTTTCTTTTTTACATGTTATACTTATTTTTGATTATTCGGAGGGTTATATGAATAAGAAAATCTTTTTACCCGCTATCTTGTTAGCTTTAACATTAACTAGCTGTGGAAATCCCGTCACTTCTTCTAGCGCCTCATCAAGTTCTAGTTCTTATGTTACTTCTAGTACTGTAAGTTCTAGTACCCCTTCTTCTAGTTCTTCTTCCTCTTCTTCTAATACTGCTTCATCTAGTACCCCTTCTTCTTCAACTAGTTCTTCTTCTAGTTCTAGTTCTAGCTCTTATACTCCAAACACTTCTGGTGCTTATAGTGAATGGCCAACAGCAGATTTAGCTGAATTAGGTTTTACTATTCCAGAATATCCTGCTGATAGTTATGATTTTTATGATTTTACTATTGTTGGTTTAGGCATTACTTTATATTGCTATAAGGGAAATCTTGATGCCTCTTCTATTCTTGAATATGGTGAAATCTTAATTGATAATGGTTTTACTTTTGTTCAAACAAGTGGAGAAGTTGATCTTTATTTAAGTGCTGATGGCACAGTTAATATCGGTGTTGGTTACTATAGTGATTTAAATTGCTTAGTAATTTCTTTAGCTAGTGTTGCACAAGCTGAAGCATGGCCAGAAGACAAAATTAATAATTTCTTCGGCTATAAAATTTCTGTTCCTTCTGTTCCAGGAGTAACAGAATATTATTGGACTACTGCAACAAACTCTGAAGATGCTGCTATTACCTTTACAAGTGAAACAGATGTTAAAGATACTTATCTTCAAACTTTAACCGATGCTGGATGGGTTTATGAATATATTGAAAGTGATACTTCTTTAGGCTATGAAATTGGAGATTATTATTTAGCTACTAACGTTAATTATCCAAGCGCAGGTGTTATGTTCTATTTAGAAGAAGGAACATATTATATTCAACTTACTGTACTTGATATAGCTACTAGTTGGCCAACTGAATTAATTCAACAATATTTTGGAGAAGTTGAAATTCCAAGTTTCCCAAATGTTGAAGAATATTATGTTGATGATTCTCAATATGAAGATTATGGTCTTTGCATTGAATTAGCTAATGCTGATGAAACATATGAAGAAACATATAAAGCAACTTTAGTTGCTGCTGGATTTACAGTTAGCTTTGATTCTTCTAGTGATGCTTATGTTGGTGTTGATCCAACAGGAAAAGTAGAAGTTATGTTCTATTTATATGATGATAAATTTGAAATTCAAATTTATGATTATGTTCCAACTGTTGTCAAAGAAAATGAACTTACATTTGCTGATGAAACTTATATTCAAGAAAAGAATGCAGATAGCACAACTTGGATTAAAGATGATTACACAGTAACTGTTACAAAAGGTTCTTCTACAACAGGAGTAGGAAATACTAATTATTTCTCAAATCCATTGCGTTTATATAATGGACAACATGTTGTTATCAGTTGGGGAGAAAAAGCTGTTACTTCATTAACTATTGATTCCAGTTCATCCAGTAATAAAGCTGATATTACAACAATAGGAAATGTTGTTGGCGGAGAAATCGATTATGGTTTTGAAACAGCAACAATTACAATTGCTGAAGGTGCAACTCAAGTTGAATTTGATATAGTTACTAAAGATAGCTATAAACAATGCCATCTTGCTTCTATAACATTTAACGAATAAAAACATTAAATTTGGACTGGCATTGCCAGTCCTTTTCTTTTATATAAGAAATAAAATAAAAAAATGGATATTTTGTTGACAAATGTCGAAAAACTTAGTACCATAAAACAGCAAGGGAGTATTAATTTCTATGTCCCAAGCGAAATTAATATATAAATTGTATTATCTATCATCGATTCAATTATGCTTAAAGGATGCAAGTTGAATTTTTTTTGCGTAATAAGCAAATATGATATTGAAAGGAAAAAATTAAAATGAAAAAATCAAGAATTATTTTACCAGCCGTTGCATTATTAACTATTTCCACAGTTGCTGCTGCTTCTAGCACAGTTGCTTGGTTTGCTGCTTCCCGTGATGTAACAGTTACAGGTAATACTGTTACAGTTGTTAATCCAGAATCAGCATTAAACGTTACTTTAGCACCTCTTACAGGAACAACAGAAACAACAAAAGATCAAACTTTAAACTTACCTTCATATATGCGTGATGGCTCTGTTAATATTGATGATAATGGTAAAGCATATAAACAAGATATTGTTACTAAGGAATATGTTGCTGCTAACTATACTACAGAAAATGATAGTGAAGGAAATCCTATTTATCGCGCAGCTTCTTGGAAAATGACATTTAAAATGGTTGCTGATTCAGCAGATAATTATGCAGTATTCTTTAATACTAAAGATTTAGCAACTAAAATTAAAGCAACAGTTGATGCAAGCAATACAAACGAAAAAATTAAAGAATCATTTAGAATTGCATTTGTTGCAGGTAATGTTAAGTCTGTTTTAGCTCCTTTTGCTGAAACTAATAATCCACTTACATATGTCAAGGCTGCAGGAGAAGAAAATGCAGACTCTGCTTTAGGAACATATAATGCAATAAGAATAAGCAATATCGCTACAAGACAACCAACAGAAATTGCTAGTGGTGATGCTCAAACTAATGCTTTAACTGCTGCTAATGGATATATTGGAACTATTACAAAAGGTGCTGAATTAGAAGTTACATGCTACGCATGGTTTGAAGGTATGGATCCTTCATGTGTTGTAAATAATGGTATTTCTACAAAAGTTACAACAGTTCTTGATTTCTACGCTTCAAGACTTTTAAACTAAAAACTTGAAAAAAATAAATTTGTTGTCTTTATTTTCTTATGCGTGGTATACTAAGAGAAATCTGAGGTTATACCATTATATAGATTCTAGAAAAGGAGCTTATCGTGAGCAATAAAAAGAAAATTCTATTAGGAGTTGCATTTACTTTAGATGCAGCACTAACAATTGCATTATTTGTTATTTCGATAATTATGCTTGTTACTATGCCTAAAACTCAAACTGATTTCATCATTGCTCAACAAACTCCGGGTTTGATTCCTTATTTACAAACTCATTCAACTATTTATTTAGTTTCTTGTGTATTGCCTTTGGTCATTTTGTTAGCTGTTAATGTTTATGCTTGTATTAGATTTATCAAAAAGGTCTATGCAAAGAAAAAAGTTGAGCTAAATGATCTTAGCGATGATGAAAAAGAGAAGCTTAGACAAGAAATTTTGAACGATCTTCAAAAGAAAGATTAAAAAAACTTTACAAAAAACAACTGTTTTGATAAAATTTAACCTGTAAAAGGCAAAATATCAGCAATGATGTGACGCAAAGCTACAGGGTCTAAAATTTAATGAAAATTAGATAGCCAGTTACCTTACTTGGAATGTGATGAAAAAACACTACGTTCGATGATAGGTAGCTGGTTTTTTTATCGGATTCATTGGGACAAAAGACGAGACGATTATAATACGACTATATATTTCTAATTGGCAGCATTATTGTTGCTAGATTTATTTTGGTACACGAAAGGGGTTATCGTGGTTAATTTAGAATATGTAAAAAAGAGAAGGAGAAAGAAAATTGCGGCAGCGGTTTCTGGCATCAGTGCCATTGTTGTCGTGACTTTTGTGTTGCTTTCTTTTTTGGGTCAAAATCTAGGTTCATTTACTATTAACCTTAAAGGCACAGGTGTCTCTTTATCATTATCGGAGAAATCTTCGATGGAAAATCAGACATCTTATTTGCAAATTGGCAGTGTTCCGCCAATGGATACTTTTACTTATGGAATGCTTGATGGTAGTGCGGATATCGATAATGAAGAGACGGATTATCTTATGGGCGCTCAATATAATGTTAAAGGTGAAGTTGTTGATCTCAACTATCTTAAATATACTTTCTTTCTAAGCAATGTCGGACCAACTATTGCTATGTTTGATTTCAGTTTGAAATTCTTAGATAATCAAGATGGTGGCAATGTTGATAATACTGATGTTAAGGATATTCTCCGTATTGGTTTATATAGCAATACAGAAAAAGATGAACATAATGTTACTTATTATGCTAGAAAAGGAAAGAATATTAATATTGTTGATGGCAAGGAAACTTTCAATGAATATGTAAGTGATACCAACAGAAGTCTATGCACTAATTTTGCTGACGATGAAACTGTTTTAAGCTTTAGAGTGAAAAATTTTGCTCCTAATTCTCAAATTAGGTACACGGTTTTGTTCTGGCTTGAAGGCAGTGATCCAGATTGTACAGGCGTTCCTAAAGACGAGTCTAAAGTTAGATTAGGAATTGAAATTAATGCATATGAAAATCAAGAATAGATTAAAGCAATCACTTGGTATCAGATTCTTTTCCTTGGTGTTTTTAGCTCTTTTAAGCTTGGTTGGAGGAACGGCAGCCTGGTATCAATATTTATCGCGTGCAGGTTTTGGCTTTGAAGGTGTTTCTATTGGAAATACTGCTCTTATGGAAATAGGTTTTATCAGCAATGTTCAACTTGATGATTACAAAGCTTATGATTTGAGCATAGATGAAAATAATTCTAACATCTATTGGTCTCATAGTGAGATCAGCGAAGATGTTTTAAATTATGTTTTATCTTCTAATGGTTATGCCTATAATAAACTTTTTCCTGTATCTAGTGGCTCTTTTGATGGAACTTCAGATTTTTCTTTGATTGGAAATCCATATTATCTTGAAGATGGTTTTACTCCGGCTAAAAAATTTGGATATTTATATTTGCCTTTAGTCTTTAGAGTTAAAGATGTTGATAGCCAAGAGTATTTATCTGGTAAAAGTATTTATCTGAGCAATTCTTCTTTATCTACCCGCAATGGAATAGATCAAGCTATCCGTGTTTATATGAAAAATGATATCAATAGCTTCATATATAATCCATCACAAATGCATGATGGTGAAACTGCTGTCGGCGGTGTTTTAAATTTAAATGAAGATATGTACTATGACTATAAAGATGGAAAAGAATTTGTTTATGGTGAATATGAAAACATTGTCTACACCAGTTCTTATTCTGGAGAAAATGAAGTTGATCCGAAAGATGTCACTACTTTTACCGCTAATCATAAAGGTGGGGTAATGACAATTGATAAGGAAAAATCCACTTTTAAAACCGCGAAATATTTGGGAAATGATTCTTTGATTTTTGACGGAAAGATTTTGACCATAACCGGTGAAGATGGTATTGCTAGACTTGATTTAACATTATATCTTGAAGGTTGGGATAAATCAGTTATCAACGAGAATATCGGTTCTTATTTCAATTTGAATCTAAATTTTGGAGTTAACACCAATGAATAGAAAAGTATTGCTTTTTTATCTGGTGATGATTTTATGCTTGGTGTCTTCAGTCAGTGTTACCGCAGCTTGGTATGTCGGCAATAGAAACCTTTATGTTAAAGACTTCGATATCGGCTTCAACGGCGATAAGGAAGTAAAAATAGGTACTACAGAAGAAGAATTCTATGAAGACATTCCATCTAGTGATATTCTTGAAGTTGAAGGCTTTGTTCCTGTCAGCTCCATGTATTCATATAAATGGTTGGAACAGAAGAAAACTACGCCAGAATTTAGACAATCTTATTCCTCTTTAACTACAGAATCAGAAATGGATAGTGGTATTGCCAAAAAAGGTTTTTATTCACAGGAGTTCTATTTATATAGTGAACGCAATGTGATTGTGTCTTTAGCCGAGGAAACTAAAGTTGAACCAAATGTAAAAAAGAATTTGGAGACAGCTAAAAAAATTAAAGACGAATATCCTGATTTATCTCAGGATAAAATATTAGATAATTTGAATAGTATTGCTAATTCTTTGAGAATATCTATTCTTGTTCCGGATGAAAATTATTATTCATATTTCATCATCGATCCGAAAAAAGATGATGAAAAAATATATTTTGTTGGACGGTTAGATAATAACGCTGATGGATATTATGATTTTAAAGCGGGAAAAGAAAGACTTTTTGGAGAATATGAGGAAGATGATATTGCAAAAATAGTCTATAAGGATGAAAATGTAATTGATTCGGAATTAAGTGATACAACAAAGATGGCTTCTGCATTTAATGCAAAAACAAGAAAAGGTATAAAAGCAATAGATTGGAAAAAAACATTGGAAAATGGCTTTGAACCAGTTGAAGAGAAATCTTTAACTGTCGAAGAAGCTTCTAATACAATGCTTGTTCCACTAGTTGGATTGAAACCACAGAAAATCATAATCTCAATATATTTAGAAGGTTGGGATTTAGACAATACCGATATAACAAGACTAGGAAGTTTTTCCGCCGATATAAAATTTAAAGTGTTGAGGTAATATTATGGGTGTATATTTTGAATATTTAAAAGAAATGATAATCCAAGTTTTTAAAGACATTGGAACATTTTTTGTTAAACTTTTTGCCGGACCATGGGAAAATGTTGGTGATAATTTTAAGTACTATGGTGATATCTTCAATACTTATTCTAATCAATTCGGACCTGCTGGATGGTTTTTCTTTGTTATATTTGCGATATTCTTTATTGCTTTGATCGGTGGTCTTTTGTTCTTATTGTTCTTGCTCTTAAGAAAGTATATTCGCTTTGTCAAAAGAGAACTTGATAAAGATGCTCTTAGAGAAGAAGTTGAACGTTTGAGTTATGAACTATATAAGACAACAGAAGAAAAAGATAAAATTCTCAATTTAAAGGTTGGAGCTTTTGGTGGAAGAACTGTTGAACAGATGGAAGAAGATGAGAAAAAGGATCAAGTTCCGGCTTCTACAACTTTATCTCGCTTTCCAAAACTTACAGCAGTTGATATCGAATACGCTAACTTAAATACTGAAATACCTAATATTGATGGCTTAACTTTAGAGGAAGTTTGTAATTCCTTTAGAGGCTTTGCGGCAAGCCAATTAAAACTCTATTATAAAATTGATACTATCAGACAACTTTTTGCTGGTATGGCTACTTCTAAATTGATTATTTTAGAAGGTATATCTGGTACTGGTAAAACTTCTTTGCCATATGCTTTAGGAAAGTTCTTGATGCATGATGCTTCTATTTGCTCTGTTCAACCTTCATGGAAAGACCGCAGTGAACTTGTTGGTTACTACAATGAATTCACAAAGAAATTCAATGAAACTGAATTTTTGAGAGCTTTATATGAATCAACATACCGCAAGGATTTAGATGTTGTAGTTCTCGATGAAATGAACTTAGCACGTATTGAATACTATTTTGCTGAATTCTTATCGATGATGGAACTTCCAAACGTCAATGACTGGTTAGTTGAATTGACCAGCAATACTGAGGCTAATGATCCAAAGAATATCCGCAAGGGTAAATTATTAGTTCCACAAAATGTCGAATTCTTTGGAACTGCTAATAACGATGACTCAACATTTACTATTTCTGATAAGGTTTATGATCGTGCAATTTCAATTTTCTTTGATAATAAGGGAATTCCATTTGAAACAGAATTTGTCGAACCTATTCAACTCAGCTATTCACAACTTCGCAAATTATATCAAGATGCTATTTTCCAATATCCTCTTTCTGATAAGGTTTTGGAAAAATTTGAAAAACTTGATGCCTTTGTCATCAAAAATTTCAAATTAGCTTTTGGTAACCGTATCTTAAAACAACTTAATACATTTATTCCTGTTTATGTTGCCTGCGGTGGAAATGAACTCGATGGTCTTGACTTTATCTTTACCAATAAGATTTTGAAAAAATTTGAATCTTTAAATATCGCTTTCTTAAAAGATGAATTGAAGAAACTCAATTCTGAATTAGATAAATTATTTGGTAAAAATACATTTAAGATGGCTCATAATTATATCAACGATTTATTGAGGCTGAACTAAAATGGCTAAAAGCACACGCTATTTGACTATGGAAGAAGCCTACGTAAAAAAGGTTGATTCCTTGGTAAAAAAGAACAAATCCGCTGAAGCTGTTTTCAATCAATTAAAAGATGGTAAAAATTACTATCTCAAGATGAATAGCATCAAATCTTCTTCATTTGATACCAAATGGATTGAAAAGATTGAAGGAGCTATTTTAGATATTGGTCAAATTGTTAAAAATCCTTGGAAAACTACTAAAACTCAAGGAAATATAGTTCCGGTAGAACTAGCGAGAAAAACCAATGGAGAATCGGTTAGACATCTTTCTTCCCATACTCAATATGTTAAATCGGTCAGTGAAAACGGAGACATTTTACCAAATAAAGTTTTAACCATTGAAGCAGTTGATGATTACGCTATCTATGAAAATAGATTTGTTTCAACACTTATTAAAAGATTGGTTTATTTTGTTGAAAAACGTTATGACTATTTGGTTGAACATGCGGAATTAAAAAATATTCAAGTCAATTATATTAAGTCTAAAGCTATTGTTGATGGAAATGAAGTTGAAATAGAAACCAAAGTAACCATTAAAAGCGATGTCAACGAAAAGATGCTTGAACAAGCTCAAGATTATTTAACAAGGGTAAAAAAACTTCGTGAATATTTAGTTTATTATTATAATAGTGATTTCATGAAGCGTTTAAAAAACGAAAAAGATGTTGTCAATCCTATTTTACAAACTAACGTTATAAGGAAAAATCCTCTTTATCATAAATGTTTCTTGTTATGGAAATTTATCGAACGCTATACAAGTTTAGGTGTTAATTATTCAATCGATGATAAATACTCTATTCTCGATGAAAAAGAACGCGAAGAGATGAATTACAATTTGTTCTCATCCTTTTTAACGCTCAAAGCTAAAGCACCGGTAAAAGTTCGAAAGAAGAAACATAAAGTCTATAAACCAAAAGTTTTAAATGATGTCGATGAACAGATTTATGCTTTTGCTCCAATATCATCTAAACCGATAAAATTGATCAGAGCAGATGATGAATATTTGGAATATTTAGCAAGACCGACATTCTTAAACTTGCCGGAAAAACCAACTTACGAACAAGCGATATATTTAAAAGATCTCTATGTTGAAAAAGAGAAGAATAAACGTCTTCGCGAAGCAGAGAAAGCTTTGCTTAAACGAAAAGTAAACGAAGAAAAAGATTTGGAAAAACAGAAAAAAGATCTTGAGAAATACAATCAAAAAGTTGAAGAAGATATGCTTAAAGAAGAAGAGGAAAGAAAAAGAAAAGCTATTGAATCAAGACTTGCAGCCGCTAGAAAAGATATTAAAAAAGCCGCTACAGTCGATAAAAAAGCTGATCTATATTCACCTTTAGAAGAAACTTCAACAGAAGAACAAGAAAAAGAACTAGAAGAGGTTAAGTAATGGCAGAAAAAAAGAAAGTTAAAAAAAGCAAGTTAAGAAGAATACTAGAAGGAATATTCTTTTCCGTTTTCGGTATAATCTTTGTTGCTATTTTAGGCTTTCAAATTGTTGGAAACATTACAAAGAAAGATAATTATGGTGTCCCAAATGTCTTAGGAACACAGATTATGGTTGTTTTAACCGATTCTATGGAACCGGATTATAAAGTTGATGATATGATAATTGTCAAAAAAACTGATCCGGAAAAAATATATGAATTAGTTAAATCTGATTCAAACACAAAAGAAGGCAAAGTCAAATTCCAAGATACTGCTCAAAATTTAAAATGGATTGAAGAAGATTGCTTAGTTATTGATACTTCTTCTTTGAAGATAGATTTAAGTTTTTACTATTCAACATCCGAACTGAAGATGACTATGACCCATCGCCTTATTGGCATTCGTTTAAATGAAGATGTTAAAGAAGGAAATGGAAGATATGATTTTTTTGTTCAAGGTATCAATTCAGAAAGTAAAAATTACAGCGGAACTCAAGGACAAGTTTTTGATGAAAGAGTGCTTTTAGGAAGAGTTTCCTTCGGCTCTACCTTTTTAGGTGTAATATATAAGGGAGTTACTTCTATTTGGGGATTATTTATTTTAATCTTGCTTCCATCAGGGTATTTAATTAGCACAAGTATTTTAGATATAGTTAAAGGCTTAAAAGAAGATGATGAAGAAGATAATGATAAAAAAGATGGAACATCTACTTTATCCAAAGAAGATAGAGAAAGATTAAAAAGTGAAATGCTAGAAGAATTACTGAATAAAGCTAACAGTAATAAGGAGAATAAAAAATGAGAATAGGTTCCAAAAAACTAGCTTTGATAAGCTTGATATTGTTTATACTGAATAACGTTTTATGCGTTATTACTGGTTTTGGTTTATTACCTTATAGTTCTATTTTATTCCCTATTTTCTTATCTTTAGATTTAATTGTTTGTTCAGTTACATTTTTTATTCTTTCTAAATATATCTATGATTCTAAAACCAAAAATCTTTTAAATGAAGAAAACATTAGAAACTTCGGTTCAGCTAAAGATTTTTATAGTTACTATGTTTTTGCTCATCGCGTTCAATATCAAATTATGCATTTGAAAAAAGGAGAAGAAGCTTATGTTGTAAGATTTTCTTCTTTCAGCAATACACAGACTATTTCTTCTTATGCATCTTCAGTTGTTAAATTCAATGGTTATGTCGCAGACTTTTTAATCTCTTATTTTTCAAAGTCGAAAAATAGAATTAAAAAAGAAGTTTCTTTTTGCTATTATCATGATACATTTATCATTTATATCAAAGATAATGTCAACGGCTTGAATAAGATTATCAATGATATCGATAACGAATTATATAAAATTAATCAAGAACATGATTTAAAGCTTTTCATTCAACCATATTATGGCGTTGTTTTAGCTGAGAAGAAAAAGAATACGGTTATTGATTTAATCGCTAAATCTTCGGTAGCTCGTAAAGTTGCGCAAATCAATTTCCAAGAAGTAGTTTTCTATGAAAATACTATGGAAAAAGAAGATGATACAGTACTCGCTAATAGCATCAATGAAGCTATAGAAAATAATGAATTTGTTGTTTATTATCAACCGAAATTCAATTTGGTTTTAAACAAATTCATCTCATCCGAAGCCTTGGTAAGATGGGATAATCCTAAAAGAGGACTTCTTTCTCCTAGCCAATTTGTTCCTCAAGCTGAACAGATGGGAATGATCCATAAAATAGATATGTATATCTTTGAAAGAGTTTGTAAAGATCTTCAAGATTGTAAGAAAAAAGGAAGAAGACTACTTCCAGTTTCTATCAATTTTTCATTATATGAATTCTATAATCATGGATTTATCGAAGATCTTGTGAACATTATGGAAAAATATAATGTTCCACCAACACTTATCGAAATAGAAATTACTGAACAGACAACCAACGCTAATAACTTTATCGCTAATTCTATTTTAAAAAGAATTAAAGAATTGGGTATCAGAATTTTAATGGATGATTTCGGTATAGGTTATTCCAATATTATGAATATTAGAAAATCTCCAATTGATGTCATTAAAATTGATAAATCATTTATTGATGATATAGTAATCGATGCAAAAACTAGAAGTATCGTTCAATTTTTAATTCAACTTTGTAAAGTCAATGGTATGGAATCAATTGCTGAAGGTGTCAATGATGCTAAGCAAGTTGCTATACTAAGAAAATTACAATGCGATACTATTCAAGGTTATTATTATTCTAAACCTTTGAATCGAAATGATTTTGAAAAATTATTATTAAAAAATGATTTCGAAAAGAAAGGAGCAACAGAAAAATGATTTTGATTATTGGACAAACCCATGATGATATTCTTTATTTTGAAAATATCATGCACAACAAAGAAAATGAAGAATTATTCAATACAATTCCTTTGATCACTGGAACTATCTATAATCAAGATGTCTGTCTTGCTTATAACGTTTATTCTAATTATATTTCTAGTTTAATTATCACTCATCTTATTCGTTCAAAATTTGTTATTTTTGTTGTTTCAGTTGGAAAAGCAAAAACTTATTTTGATGATCTTCAAGTTGGAGATGTTGTTTTATCTAATTCAATTACTTTAGGTGATGTAGATTTTACTAATGAAAACAATTGCAAATTAGGTCAAATTCCATTTTTGCCTGAAAAATATTTAACTCAATCATATTTGAGCCAGATATTTACTCAATCTTTTAATAAAGTACTATATAAAGAACCTTTTAAAGCAGATTTTATTTCTTTGAACAAACATATTAAAGATGTACATCAGCTCACCGAACTTATTGCCAATAACTTTGTTCTTGGCTTAGAAAAAGAAACAGTTTTTGATACCGAATCGGGTGGTGCTGCAGTAGCATGCCATTTAGCTGATGTTCCTTATATTTCTATTAAAGTAATCGAATCTAAAATTGGCGAAGATACTTCTTTGGATAATTATTTAAAAGTATTGGAAAAATACATTGAAGTTGGTAAAGGTGTTTCTATTGCTATTTCAGAAATAGGAAGAAAAGACTTTATCAAATAGGAGAGAGAATATGGAAAAACAAGGAAAAAATAAAATCTCTTTGAAAAAAATCTTAAATATTGTAGTGATAATAGGAGCTTTTTTAGGCTTTAGTGGTATTTTGATAGCTGTTTTATCAGTTGTTGCTCATTTTGTTATTAAAAATGATGATTTGATGAATATTTTATTATATGTTACAGCTATTGTCTTTGTAATATTTATAGTCTATACATTCGCAATGGGTTATTATTTATATTTTAAACTTTTAAAGGATGCCGTTGATACCACTTCTTCTAATGTCGAAAAATTTAAAAGATTAGATAAAGATTATGATAAATATAAATATGATAATATCAAAGAATTTTCTGAACTTAATTATGGCTTAACAGAACTTTCTAAATTGAATTCTAATATAGCTGTTATCAATTCTAATTTTGATTATTCGAATTTAAACTTAGAATACTCAGATAATAAACAAATAATTTCCTATGAAAGTTTAGTCGAAAATGTTCAAAATCTTATTTCAATAACTCCTGCTTTTAGAAATGCTTTTATTGAATTTGAATATAAAATCAATGAATTAACACTAGATCAAAAGAATTTTATCGTCGATCAAATATTAGCATTTTTTGATAATCCACATATTCTTGTCGCTTTTAATTTATCAAAGAAAAGAATAGTTATCTATAATCCAAATATTGATTCTATTTCTATGTTAAAAGAAAAAGTAATAAATCTGATGAAAAAATGTGTTGTTTATGAACATGTTGGAAAAGATGAAAAGTTGATTTGTCCAATGGCTTCAATTGTTGTTTATCCATATAGTAAGATAGATGATATTTTCTCAGATTTAAATTATGCCAGAAGAAAAAATCAACCGCTAAATCTTTATTTACCACGCCGACTTATCAAAGGTAATGATAAAGTATTTTCAACTGCGATGAATATCAATAATGTCTCTAAGATTATTGAAGGATTCTCTGATTTTTCTAATGTTGATTCTATGGAAGAAGTCAGAAGAAAATTTGAATATCATTTTAAAAGAATTTCTAGTTTCTATAACTTTGATTTTGCTGGGCTTGTCATCTATGATGATTTCTTCGGATATTTTAAACCATATATAAATATTTCACAAAAGCAAAATGAAGTATTGTTTAATGCTAATTCTGTTTTTTCAACAAAGTCCGTTGCTGATTTAGCAGAAGTAATCGATAGAGATGGAAGCTTCTTCTTCTCAAGTAGAAATCAAGCCAGCGCCAAAATTAGTTCTTATTTAGATGATATCAATATTAATTCTGGTTTGTTCTCTTTGATAAAATTCAATGAAAAAATAGTTGGAATTACATACTTTTTAAATAGAAATAAAGATTTGAAATTAGATAGCTATTTAAGAGAATCTTTAGTTGTTTTTGCCAGAATGATTTCTGATAGTATCTGCATTTTAAATTACAAGAGAAATGCTAAAGAATACAAAGATAACAAACAAGCTCTTTTAAGATTGACAGATATGAAAATTTATAAAGTCAATAAAATTGATTATAAATTGCTTGATGTCAGTGATACTTTAAAAGACATATATCAAAAACCTTTTGAAGGACAAAAGTGTTATGAATATTTATATGGAACAAATACACCATGTGAAAACTGTCCATTTAAAACAGGATCGAGAAGAGAAAGTATATTAGATGGAATTAAACATTATTCTTCTTTGTTAATCGATAAAGATAATTCCAATGATTGCCGTATATTGATGTCTCCAGTAGATACAGGATCTATTTCTCCACGAAGATTCAATACAGATTTCCTCATCAATTCTTATTATTCATTTATTGCAAGACTTAACAATGTCTTCAACAGCCAATCAAAAGGCTATATTATCTTTATAAAAGTAAATAACTATACAGATATTATTGAAAAATATGGGGATGAAAAATATATCAAATATGTTCGTTTATTCTTACAAAAAGTTGCGGATTTGGATAAAGGAATAGCCAATACTTATGTTTATTGCAACAATGTCTTTGGCGTAGTTGCTAATGAATGCGGACAAGTAGATGTTCTAGAAAAATGTGAGAATATTTTTGATTTATCACAAGTAAATTATTTAAATAAAAATGATAAAGATAACTTATTATCAATAAGCTTTATTACTTTCCGGTATCCAATGAACTTTGCCGCTCCATCAGATTTGATTAAAGAAGTAGAATTATTCTTTAAAAAGAATATATCAAAAGTTCAAGATGGTTATATTTACTTTGCGGAAAATGATTATACCCGTAGCGCTGATAGAACAAAATTCATGCTCGACTTACTCGATGAAGCTACTTCAACAAGAAATCTTCAAGTTAAATTATTGCCAATTATTAAATCCAATAACATCATCGGAGCCGAATTGTTATTAAGATTAAAAGATGATAGCAAGAACGTATTGGTAAATACAAATGAACTTATCAATGTTGCTATAAAAAATAATAGAATTGGTATTATTACAGATATTCTCATCGACAACATAGGTGAATATTATAAGACATATGGATTCTCATTATTTAGAATTTCAGGATTCCGTTTATTCACTATCAATACTGATAACAGTTTCTTTGCAGATAGTAAATTCTTAACTTCGCTAGAATATTTAGTACAACATCATCATTTACAAAAAGGTTTCTTAAATTTGGAAGTTACAGAAAAAGAACTTTCCGAGCATTATGAAGAAATGATGACAACAATTAAAATATTAAACAAACTAGATATTTATGTCATTTGCGATATGTATATCGGAGAATATTTATCACTTGAAAAATTAAAGTCCTTAGGAATAAACAAAGTGAAAATAGCTCGATCACTTGTCAGCAAAATCGATGTTGAAGAGAGCAATTATAAAGAGTTAATATCACTTATTGATAGTTGCAAATCATATGGAATTATGCCATGCGTAGTCGGTGTTGAAAAAGAACAACAAGTCAAGATGATAACAGAAAAATATCCAGACATACTTATGCAAGGTTATTACTTCTATGAACCACTTGATGCAGATGTCTTATTTGATATTTTAAAGAAAGTAAATTTTGATTAATTCATTAACTCCTTTTGAAAAATAAAGGAGTTTTATTTTATATTTTTTCAAAACACCGAAAATAAGATTTAAAGTCTATTTTTCATAAAATAAAATAAACAAAAAATATTGATTTATTTAAAACTGGTGCATAAAATATCAATACAAAAGAGTATTGATAACTATGAATAAAGAAGTACTACTAAGCAACAATGTATTTGGCACTAAAGTTGCTTCATCATTTATGAATAAGCGATATATATATATATATATATATATGGCATAGTTTTATTAGCACTTTCTTTAATTAGTTCTACTATTTTTTATTACCAGATTATCTTTAATAGAATAATTGCTTTATTTCCTTCTGTGGTTTTAGCAATTGTTCTTTTTTTGCTTACAATAAAACATCAAAGCTCTTTAGAAAATAAAAGAAGTATTCAAGAACAAATAAAAAGAGGAATATACTTCGGATCAATAATCTATATAGGAATAGTAACAGTAAGTTATTTAAAGATACATGGAAACTATTTAAATAGAGTAATAGGAATAATAAATGTAGTAACAAATGTAAGTCAAATAACAATAAATGCAATAGTACAAGTAATACCAAGTATAGTACTTTCCATAATGTTTTCGATAATAAGTTATTACTTATATAAGAAAGCAAGAAAGAGAATCAAAGAAGATTGTAAATTTGAATTTCAAGTAAGCTTAAAAGAAGAGAAGAAAGAAAAACAAATAGACAATAAAGAAGGAAAGAATATATCCGTCGGATTCTTATATAAAGTTTTTCCGTAGAAAATAGTTTTTATCAAATATAGACGAAAGAAAAATTTTATAAAAGGAGAAAAAATAATTTATGAAAATAAATAAAAGACTACGTAAAGCATTTACATTAGTAGAATTAGTCGTAGTAATAGCAATCATAGCAATATTAAGTACAGTATCAGTAGTAACATACTTTGGAATAACTAATAGTGCTAAAAAATCAGTAGATGATCAAACAATAACACAATGGAATCAACTCTTATTACTTGAAGAAGAATTAGGAAATAAGTGTGAAACTCCAAGTGAAGCAGTTGAAATAATCAAAGAAAATGGATGGGATGTAGCAAAACTTACCCCAACCTATGAAGGAAATGAAATACTTTGGAATGATACAACAAATAGATTTTCTATTATTTCCAAAGATACAGTGAATTCATTAAAAAGAGCAGATAATGGAGATGAAAAATGGCATAATTGGAGATTCTTGGATAATTATGCAGATAATAATGGATATTCAGTATATTTAAGAGATCAAGATTTTTCTGGTAATTTAGATTTAACAATTACAACAGGTCTTGATGTAGGAGATAATACAGAAGCATTCAATATTACATATAATACAACAGATGCAAAAACAGTTAGTATTCGTACAAATGGTGGAACACTTATTGTTGAAGCAACAGATTCAACAATTTCTCATTATGGAATGGCTGCATCAGTAGAATTCAACTCAGTTTCTGGTTCAACACTTAATGAATTTGGAGAAGTTCAAGGTAATATAACATTAAATAAAGGAACATTGAATTTAAAGGATGGATCATCAATTAATTCAGTTGTTTTAACTTCGACAGATCTTACAGATGTAAAAGTTTCACAAAGTACAAATTCTCAAATTAATGGAACAGTTATTGCATTAGATGAAAATGTTAAAAATGAATTAGCAAGTTCTTCTTCTATTGAAGTAAAGAAAGATGTTCTTGAAGTATCATCAAATGTTGTTTTAATTAATTCTGAAAATCAAGGTAATCTTAAAAAATATATTGATGAAGAAAAATATTGCCTTTTTACTTCAGATGTAAAATATGATACTGATATATCAATTGATAATAAGAAATTTGTTCTTGATTTGAATAATTATACTTTAACTTTTTATCAAATGGAACTTGTTAACCAATCTAATGGTACAATAAAAAACGGAATTTTGATTAGTAAAAAATCTGGCTCTTCTATTGTTGTCATGGATGGAAATAAATTAACAATGGAAGGTGTAAACTTAACAAATAAAAATGCATATGGTATTTTCCCTAATGAAAAAGCTGAAGTTATTTTAAAAAATACAAAGATTAAAGCTGGGGTTTATGCATTAGGAACTAATGCTTCAACAGCGCAAGTTAATAGTCCTTTGATTAGTATTTCAGCATATAATTGTGAATTTGTTACAGAAACTAGTGATTTTGATAATTCGGCAGTCTATATTAATGTTCCTGTTGTGGCATATTTTGAGGGATGTTCTTTTAATGGAGGTAGACAAGCTGCTTTTGTTCGTGGTGGAACAGCTACATTTAAAGATTGTACAATGACAGTCAGCGGTAAATTTTCACCTATGAATAAATATTTTGAAACAACTTGGGGTAGCGGGAATGAACTTCCTACTGCTGCTTTAACAATAGGAAATAGAAGTACTTCTGCATATAATTATTCCACAAATGTTACATTATTAAATACGAAATTAGAAGTATTGAATAATGCTGATTCTATGTATGCTTTATATGCATATGGTTTAACTAAAGACAACTATACAGTTACACTTTCTTATGATAATAATTCTGTTTTAGGAAAAACTAATTTGAATGATGAAATTGGTAATGTTGTAGTTACAAGACTTTAAAAAACTTTGTTAAAAGTTTTATAAAAATATACTGAGCTATGAAATAACTTTTATGAGCTATTTCATAGCTCATTTCTTTTGTGAAAATTTTTTACACATTTTCATAAAAGTAATAAAAAATGTCTTGAAAAATAGGAAGAGAATGAGTAGAATAAGTTAGTTTGATAAACAAACTATTTGAAAGGGGGAAATTGAAATAAAAAATTTAGGGTATTTATTAAAAACTACTTCTAAAAGTTTTAAAAACAGAGTAGCGAATTCTAAAATATTTCATGAGAATCCTCAAGTTACATTGGGAAACAGCTTTATTCTTCGTTTCTTAAATGAACATAAAGATGAGAATATTTATCAAAAAGATATTGAAAAGTTTTTTGGATTGAAGAAATCGACTATAACAAGTATTCTTAATTCTTTAGAGGATGCGGGATATATAGAACGCAAAGTAGGAAAAGATGATGGCAGATTACGCCGTATTGTTCTTACAGAAAAAGGGTTTGCAATGAATGAAAAAGTCCATAATGAATTTGAGACTTTAGAAGAAAATATGTCTAATTTATTTTCTGAAGATGAATATAATAATTTGATTGCAAGTCTTGAAAAAATTAGAAATTATTTGGAGGGAAAAGATGATTAAAACTTTATTAAAATCAGTTCGCGAATATAAAATCTATTCTATATTATGCCCACTAGTTATGATCGTTGAAGTTTTGATGGAAGTATTCTTAGTCTTTGTCAACAGGGATATGATCAATCTTATGGAATCTAGTAATCCGGAAATTTCTCAAGTTTTAATTTACGGAGCTGTTTTATTAGTTATGGCGATGATTTCACTTGCTGCGGGTATTTTAGGGGGAATCTTAGGTGCTAAGGCTTCTACTGGTTTTGCTAAAAATCTCCGTCAAGATTTATATAATAAGATTCAAGATTTCTCATTCTCTAATATAGATGATTTTCAAACTTCTTCTTTGGTAACTCGTTTGACAACTGATATTCAAAACATTCAAATGGCTTATCAAATGTGCTTGAGAATTGTTATTAGATGTCCTTTGATGCTCATTTTATCTATTACAATGTCATTCATTATCAATGCAGAATTGGCAGCAGTATATGCCGCATTTATTCCAATTCTTGGAATAGTTCTATTTGCAATTATCTATGTTGTTATGCCAATATTTACACGTGTCTTTAAACAATATGATAAGTTGAATAATTCTGTTCAAGAAAATGTTCGGGGAATTCGTGTTGTTAAAGCTTATGTTCGTGAAGATTTTGAAAAACAAAAATTTGCTAAAGCCAGCGATGATTTAACAAAGCAATTTATAAAGGCTGAAAGAATATTGGCGTGGAACAACCCAGTAATGCAATTCTGCATTCAAGTATCTATGCTTCTTATCTGTTATTTAGGTGCTAAAGTTGCTTGTACTCATACAAATATTTTCAGCGGTTTAGGTACAAATTTTGGTGTTGGTGAATTATCCAGTTTAAATACTTATGGAATTCAAATGCTTTCCAGTATGATGATGCTCGCTATGATTTTTGTCATGATGAGTTTATCTATTGAATCTATGCGTCGTGTTTATGAAGTTTTGAAAACTGAATCTAATTTAACCAATCCTGAAAATCCAGTTATGGAAGTTAAAAATGGTGATATTGATTTCAATCATGTTTCTTTTAAATATAGTAATAAAGCAGAGAAATATGTTTTACAAGATATTGATGTTCATATTAAATCAGGTCAAACTGTAGGTATTTTAGGCTCTACAGGTTCTGGTAAAACTTCTTTAGTAAATTTGATTTCTCGTCTTTATGATGTTACAGAAGGTGATATTAAAGTCGGTGATATCGATGTCAGAAATTATGATTTAAATACATTGAGAAATAACATTGCTGTTGTATTACAGAAAAATGTCCTTTTCAGTGGAACTATTAAAGAGAATATGTGTTGGGGTAAATTAGATGCGACAGATGAAGAAATTGTTGCTGCCTGTAAAACAGCTTGTGCCGATGAATTTGTTTCTCAATTCCCAGATAAATACGATACTTATATTGAAGAAGGTGGAACAAATGTCAGCGGTGGTCAAAAGCAAAGATTATGTATCGCTAGAGCTTTGCTGAAGAATCCGAAAGTATTAATTTTGGATGACTCTACTTCTGCTGTCGATACAAAAACAGATAGTATGATCAGAGCTGCATTGAAGAAAAATAATCCTGATGTTACAAAAATTATTGTTGCTCAACGTATTCAATCTGTTCAAGAAGCAGATCAAATTATAGTTATGAATAATGGTAGAATCGATGATATTGGAACTCATGAAGAATTGATGAAAAAGAGTGAAGTATATCGTAGTGTCTACTATGCACAAAACAAAGGAGGTGCTAAAGATGGCGAATAATGGTCGTATGCCAAGTCGCAATAGAGGCGCCAGAGGCAATATGAAAATGGATGCTGATTCATTGAAAATATTGAAAAGAACCTTCTCATATGTTTGGAAAGTATATGGATTTAAATTGATTATATTTGTTATCTGTATTCTTTTAGCAGCGGCAAGCCAAACAACTGGTGCAATCTTCATTGCTCAAATTATTAACAATGTTATCAGTCCAGCTATTGAAAATAATGTACCTTTCTCTGAGTTATCTTCCCAGTTAAATCACTACATCCTTTTGATGGCCTGCTTATATACTGTTGGTATTATATCTTCTATTATTTACACTCAATTAAATGCTGTTCTTGGTCAAAAGTTTTTAAATTATATGCGTAAAATAACTTTTGACAAAATGGAAACTTTACCTATTAAATATTTCGATCAACATACTCATGGTAATATTATGAGTATTTATACAAATGATATTGATGCTGTTCGTCAATTAGTTACACAATCTATTCCTTCTTTAATTCAATGTGTAACAATTATGTTGGCATTAGTTGTCATTATGTTGGTCTATTCAATTTGGTTAGCTTTAATTCTTTTTGTCGGTGTATTTATGATGTTTTTAGCAACAAAGAATATCGGAGCAAAATCTGGTAGATTCTTTGTTCAACAACAACAAACTTTAGGACAAGTTGAAGGTTTCATTGAAGAATCAATGAACGGTCAAAAAGTCATTAAAGTATTCTGCCATGAAGAAGAAAGTAAAAAAGATTTCAAGAAAAAGAATGATCTTCTTGGAGAACAATCTTATTTAGCAAATAGATATTCTAATATTCTTGGACCAATTACTGGAAATATTGGTAATATTATGTATGCTGTTATCGCTGTTATTGGAACAATTTTATTCTTACAATTCGGTGATGTCAAAGCTAATTTAACTATTATTGGTATGACAACATTCTCTTCTGGTGTTGTTGTTTCTTTCTTAAATATGGCTCGTCAATTTTCACAAAACGTCAATAATGCCGCAATGCAAATTAATTCTGTAGTTATGGGTATTGCTGGTGCTAAACGTGTCTTTGATTTGATGGATGAACAACCAGAACAAGATGAAGGATATGTCACTTTAGTCAATGTCAAAGAAAACGAAGATGGCACATTAGTTGAAACTCAAGAGAGAACAGGTTTATGGGCATGGAAACACCCACATGAAGAAGAAAAGGTTGATTATATTCCATTAAAAGGTGACATTCGCATGTTCGATGTAGACTTTGGATACAATCCTGATAAGATAGTTCTTCATAATGTAACCTTATATGCTGAACCTGGACAGAGAGTAGCCTTTGTTGGCGCTACCGGTGCAGGTAAAACAACAATCACAAATCTTATCAATAGATTCTATGATATAGCAGATGGTAAGATTAGATATGATGGTATCAATATAAATAAGATTAAAAAATCAGACTTAAGACGAAGCTTAGGAATAGTCTTACAAGATACAAACTTATTCACTGGAACAGTTATGGAAAATATCCGTTATGGAAGATTAGATGCTACTGATGAAGAAGTTTATGAAGCAGCAAAAATTGCAAATGCATATGACTTTATCACTAGACTTCCACAAGGATTTAATACTATGCTTGAATCAGATGGTGCAAACTTATCACAAGGACAACGTCAATTATTAAGTATTGCTAGAGCTGCTTGCTGCAATGCTCCAGTTATGATCATGGATGAAGCAACATCATCAATTGACACAAGAACAGAAGCTTTGGTTCAAGAAGGTACAGATAAATTGATGCAAGGAAGAACCGTATTTGTTATTGCTCACCGTTTATCAACAGTTCAAAACTGCGATGTTATCATGGTCTTAGATCATGGTAGAATCATTGAACGTGGTAACCATGAAGAACTTATAGCAAAGAAAGGTAATTACTATCAACTTTATACTGGTGCATTCGAACTAGAATAAAATCTAAATAAGCTGTTGAATAACTAAAAAAGTTAAACAACAGCTTTTTCTATGCAATAAAATAACTTATATAAAATTGTAAGTAAAAGCTTTGAAATGTTGTTTTAGTTTTATTTTAAAGTTAAAAAACATTTTTTCGTTGCAAAAAGTGTTGCACTTGGCAAACATTCGTTGTATTTTTTGTAAAAGCGTGGCATGTGCTTATTATATTATAAATAGAAAAGAAGAAAAATTATGTATTTAATTTCCTGCTGAAGTAAAAGCGGAGATAAATCTTAAAGCAAAGAGCTTGAAAACATATCAAGAAAAATTTACTCCAAAGCTATCGATCAGAACAGCAATGACGGATTTTAAGAAAAAAGAAACACTAATTAATCTTCCTTTATATTCAATAGAAAATATTGTTAAATTGTAATTTTATTTCATATTTATAAAAAGTTGCATACCATTTAAATCAGGATAATATATTGATGTGAGTAAATGAATATGAATAAAGAAGTACTACTAAGCAACAATGTATTTGGCACTAAAGTTGCTTCATCAGTAAAAATTTCTGGCGGTACTTTCAGTAAAGAAATTTATGGACAATATATTGAAAGTGGATATCATTCAGAACAAGATGGAGATAAATGGATTGTCAAAAAATAAAATTAAAAATTATTAAATGACATTAATAGGGATGCTGAAGTTAAAATTCAGCATCTTTTTTAATGCTTTACTGTTCATATTCTGTTCATTTGAACAGAATATAATATTATTAAAAAAGAAATAATATTAGAGGGTTATATGTTATTTGTTGAAAATGAAGTAACTGAATTAAAATCTAAGTATACTGACAATATAAAAAAAGAAATTATTGCCTTTGCTAACACTCGTGAAGTAACTATTTATATTGGAATAAATGATGATGGCAGTGTTTGTGGGGGGGGAAATTCTGATTATTTAATTCAACAAGTTATGAATGCTGCAAGAGATTCTATTAAACCTGATATTACTTTATTTATGAATGTTGAAACATTGATAAATGAAGAATTAGTCGCGATAAAAGGAGAAGGGAAAAATACTTTGTATTATTTAAAATAAGCGCAAATAAAAAATGTTGAGAAATGTTTTAAATCTCAACATTTTTATTTAATATTTTTACATTATTATAAAGTGATCGCCAGAAATAATTTTTGGACCTTCGTAATAAGCACCAGAAACTGTTTCTTTAGAAAGTTTTAAAGAAGAGAGGAATTCATCTAATTTTCCACTGATAGAAATTCCAGAAATTGGCGTTTTTGTTTTTCCATCAAAGTAATAGCCAAGTCGAACTTCTCCACCAATATAGTTCTGTTCAATATTTAATTGAATACCTGACATTGAAGCGCATTCCAAATAAGGTTCTTTTCTCATTTCTTCTTCTTTTGTTTCACCAGGTTCTAAGTTGATGAAAGGAAGAGCGCCTGTGCAAGGTAATTTTAAATATTGGGCGAATTGAAGATTACCGAAGTTTCTTTTTAAAATTCCGTCTTCAATTACTTTTGTTGGAACATAAGAAGAACCGAAATAGTCGAAAGATTTTAATGTGATACCATTTTGTTTATTGGTTAAAGTAACATTTAATTTATCTGCTGTTTTTGAATTTTGTAAATTGTCATTTAATTTATAGACATTAGATTTAGAATATACAGCAGCATAATTTGCTTGATTGGCAATATCTCCGATTATCGATTCAATTTCTTGAGCACGGAAAATTACTTTGCAAGAAATATTGCTTTCAGGATGTTTAGCATAAAAACGTGATTTGACATCATTTAATGAAGCATCAATTTCTGCTGTTAATTCATCGAGATTAACATTGTTATATGTATAGGATTTATACAATTCAACAGAATCGTTTCCAATAGTGTAAGTAGGAATTGATTCGACGAAAAGATTAGAACTAGTTTCTTTTTTATCTGTTCCTCTTGAGTTGATTATATGTATAGAAGAGTTTTTGATAAATATTTCTAAGGCGTTGATTGTGGCGTTTTTATCTTCTCTTTCTTTGAAGAAACAATCATATACTTTTTTGGCTAATTCTTCTTTGCTGAAGTTATTTAAGTTACTTTTAATGACTTCATCTGAGTTTTCATTTTCAGTGAGAATATAAGGAGAACATATGGCTTTAGAACATAAAGCGATAGCTGTATCTACTTCTTTTTTGATATCTTCTTCTGTCATATATGATTGAATGATAAAATTGCTAGTACCGATTTTATCGCCAAAATTTTGAATTATTAATACCTTATAATTAGTACTGGTAGTAGTTCTTATTGTTTCAGCGTTTTTATGAACAAAATATATTTCATAAGAATCTGTTTTTGTTTCGGTAATTTGATATTGGGAAATATCTTTATATTGTTTTAATATATTTTCAATTTTTGTAATCATCCTAATTTAACCCTCGCTTTAATTGCTGGACCGCCATCGCTGACACGAACCCATTCCTTATATCCTTTTCCGCAGAAACCAGCACCATTGATTTCAAAATCGTCAGATATCATGCTAATTGAATTTAAAAGATCAAGAACGAATCCGCTCATAACAACAGGGGAAACATAATTATCAGTCAATTTTCCATCAACTATTTCTATTCCATATTCACAAGTGCATTGAATAGCCCAGTTTTTTGGATCTTCCATACCATTATTTGTATCAAATAACATATATCCATGTTTAATAGATTTGATCATATCTTCTAATTTATCATGACCTTTTTCAAAATAAGTATTGGTCATTCTGGTATATACCTTATTTAAATGAGATTGGCGACGACCATTTCCAGTAGGTTTATAGTTTAATTGAGTTCCAGAGACTAAGTCACACATTCCTCCGACTAAAATACCATCTTTAATAATTAAGGTATCTTGGGCTAAAACACCATCATCATCGAAAAAGAATGAAGCAACATTTTTTTGACCGGCAGCACCATCATGCATATAGACGCCTTTAGCAGCAACTCTTTTTCCCATATATTGTTTTGATAAAGCTCTATCTTTGACAAATTGGTCCATTTCAACACCATGACCGAAAGCTTCGTGAACAATTAAACCGGTGATGGAAGAAGAAGTGATGATATCATAAACACCTGGAACAATTGGTTTAGCATAAGCTAATTTTTTGTTTGTTGAAATTAAGAAATCTATTTTATTCTCAAGTTTTTTTACACAATCAGCAATGTTTACACCATCAGCGAAAACTCTAAATGGTGTAACTTTGTTATTTTCAAGAGAAACACTCATGATAAATCCGACATTAAAATGATAGTTTTGCTTTAATAATCTGTTTTCAGAGATAAACATCTTTGAAGAATTGAGTGTGCTAAGTCTTACTATAACATTGGCAAGAGTTGAATCTTTAGCTAATGTTTTATCTTTTAATTCTTTAGTGAAGTTTAAAATGTCAGAAGAAGAAAATTTTTCTAAATCACTCTCATCTTCTTTTTCCATAACTAAAGGATCATCTTCAGGAATCTTGGATTCTATTGTAGGTAAATTAGAATCTAATTTGCAAGAAGCGATGATATCTTTGGCAAAATCTTCAACGCTTTTTTCAATATAGTCAAAAGCATATTCGTAAAAACCACGACCATTTGTCATTTTTACAACATAACCATAGTCATTGTCTAGTGAACTAGAACTGCTAGCTGTGTTCTTATTAGCAAAATAATCGATGGTTTGATGATCACAACCAAGGACACTGACGTATTTATATGTCTTTTTTAATTCTTTAACTAAAGAAACTAAGTAAGCTTCATTAGTCAGAAGTTTTTTTGAAAAACTCATTTTTCCTCCTTTTAATATTTTGGAAAATCTTTTGAAATAATGAAATGTATATTTACCTTATATATTATATATAGGAGAATAGAAAAAATAGGTATACAGAAAAAGGGAAACACATTTGGCCTTCGAAGAATTTCTTGAACATAATTTTATCATAATTCTTTAATAAAAGATATTTATTTAATAAAAAAGAACAATGAAATCGCTTTGATATCAATTATTATATTTTGATAAGAAAATTTGATTTTTTATTAAAAAAATTAAAAATAAATTAATTTTCGATATTTTTTCAAAAATAAATAAAAAGTGTTGACATATTGTTTTTTATAGTTTAAACTAGTAAAAGCTGTGTAAAAGCAGCGCGTATTGACGTGCAAAATTGCTAGAACGCCATTCTCGGTTGTCATGGCTAGTCACCGTGAATGAATCTAGGGAAGTTGCACTGAACGCATGTCTATGCTGGATTTTAGACTAAGGAGGTAATATGCCAACAAAAACTAGCAGAATCCGCATCCGTCTTAAAGCTTACGATCACAAGGTCTTAGACCTTTCCGTCAGCAAGATTGTCGATGTGGCAGAAAAAACTGGAGCCGAGGTCGTCGGCCCAATTCCACTCCCAACGGAGCGTCAAATTTATACGATCTTACGTTCACCATTTGTCCACAAGGATTCCCGTGAACAGTTCGAAATCAGAACACACAAGCGGTTGATTTACATCAACAAGCCCGGTAAACAGACTATCGAAGCCTTAAAGAGAATGGATCTCCCTTCTGGTGTTGACTTCGATGTCCAATTCTAGGAGGCTGAAAATGAAAGAAATTATCGGTAGAAAAATCGGTATGACTTCAGTCTTTGCTACGGACGGTACGATGTATCCTGTCACCGTTATCGAAGTCTTACCTAACGTTGTCACTCAAAAGAAGACCGTTGAAAACGATGGATACGAAGCTCTTCAAATTGGTTATGAGGACAAAAAAGAGCAAAGAGCTAACAAACCTGAAAAAGGTATCTTCGCTAAAGCAAATACAACTCCAAAATATTTCCTTCGCGAAATCAAAGGCGATGAAATTTACAATCATGAAGTTGGTGAAAGCGTCACAGTTGATGTCTTTAAAGCTGGCGAAATCGTCGATGTAACTGCTGTCAGCAAAGGACATGGTTACAGCGGTGTTATTAAGAAATATGGAAAACACATCGGCCCTAAAGGTCATGGATCTGGTTATCACAGACAAATCGGTTCTTTAGCTACTAATGGTCGTTGCAATAACCGTGTTCATCCTGGCAAAAAGATGTCTGGTCATTACGGAAATGTTCAACGCACAATTAGCAATCTCTTAGTTGTCTCTGTTGATGCCAGTAAGAACTGCATACTCATCAAAGGTTCTGTTCCTGGTCCAAAGAAATCTATTCTTAAGATCAAGACTTCTGCCAAACTTGGTAATAAGACAAAGGCAGTTAAACCATTGGTTAGCTATGCTGATTAAGTTAGGAGATAACCATGAATAATATTGTCAATAAAGATATTCAATTACCAGTAGTTGGTTTTGACGGAAAAGAACTCCGCAAAATCACTCTCGATTCCGAAATCTTCGGCATCGAACCACACATGCCTTCTGTTCATTTAGCTGTTAAGGTCGACTTAGCCAATCGCCGTCAAGCAACTGCTAAAACTAAAACAAGAAGCGAAGTCTCTGGCGGTGGTAAAAAGCCATGGAGACAAAAAGGTACAGGCCGTGCAAGAGCTGGTTCTTCCCGTTCTCCACTTTGGAGACATGGTGGTATAGTCTTTGGCCCTACCGGAACTCAAAATTTCAAACTTAAGATGAACAAGCTTGTTCACAACAAAGCTCTTCTCTCTGTTTTATCTGACAAAGTTGCTAATAACAATCTTATTGTTCTCGACAATGAAGACTTTGCTAAAGTATCAACAAAAGAAGGTGTAAATTTCTTAAAGTCACTTGATGTCTTAGGAAAGAAGACACTTGTTGTCCTTGATACATATGCTGCAAACTTAGTTTTAAGTATCAGAAATATCAATGAAGTTCTTATCGTCAGCACTGATAACTTATCTGTCTACGATGTCTTGAACAACGAAAAGATCATCATCACCGAAGAAGCAGTCAAATGCTTACAAGGCGAAGAAGAGGAGGCTATCTAATGGCTCAAGAAGAAAAGAAATTAGAAGAAGTCGAAACTGTTTCCGGCCACGCCGCAACAATTCACGACTATGATGTTCTTCGCGGTCCTATTCACACTGAAAAAACTCAAACCCTTCAAGGTGAAAATAACGCTATCGTTTTAGAAGTTAAGGCTACCGCAAATAAGACCGAAATCAAAAAAGCTGTTGAATCAATCTTCGGCGTTAAAGTTGAAAAGGTCAATACAATAAACGTCAGCAGAAAAGAAAAGACTGTTGGTCGTTATAAAGGCTTTGTTCGCGGATACAAGAAAGCTATTGTCTATCTTGATAAAGCAACAGATTTAGCAGAAATCGCTAAAGCTGCTCACGCAGAATAAGCCATAGATAAATATAGGAGAAATTATGGCAATTAAGAATTATAAACCTAATACAGCCGGTACTCGTCATGTTTCTACATTAAGTACAGCTGATATTACAAAGACCACTCCTGAAAAATCACTCGTTGTCACCCTTAAGAAAACTGGTGGCCGTAATAATTCAGGCAGTATCACCTGCCGTCACATTGGCGGAGGTAACAAAAGAAAATACCGTATCATCGACTTCAAGAGAAGAAAAGATGATATGCCAGCAACAGTTTTATCAATTGAATATGATCCAAACCGCAATGCTCGTATTTCTTTAATCCGCTATACAGATGGAACTAAAACATACATCATTTGCCCAAAAGGACTTAAAGTTGGTGATGTTATTGTTTCCGGCAAAGCCTGCGAAGTTAAAGTGGGTAACTGCATGGAACTCGCTGCTATCCCTGAAGGTTTAGTTGTTCACAATGTTGAACTTCAACCTGGTAAAGGTGGCCAAATGTGCCGTGCCGCTGGTACAGGCGCACAAATCCTCGGTCGCGAAGGTCGCTATACTTCATTGCGTCTTGCTTCCGGCGAAATGAGAAAAGTTTTATCAACATGCCGCGCAACTATCGGTCAAGTTGGTAACGAAGATTTCAACCTTGTTCACTTAGGCAAGGCTGGTAAAAATAGATGGTTAGGTATTCGTCCAACAGTTCGTGGTTCTGCTATGAACCCTAACGATCACCCACATGGTGGTGGTGAAGGTAAGTGCCCAGTTGGTCGCGATGCACCACGTACCCCTTGGGGTAAGAGAGCTATGGGTGTTAAGACCCGTAAGAATAAGAAAGCCAGTACACGTCTCATTATGAGAAGACGTAATGGCTAATAGGAAGGAGAAAGAACATGTCTCGCAGTATTAAAAAAGGTCCATATGTTGAAGCTGCTTTACTTAAGAAAGTTGAAGCTCTCAACGCTGCCAATAAAAAACAAGTAATAAAAACTTGGAGCAGACGTTCGACTATCTTCCCACAAATGGTTGAACACACAATTGCTGTTTATAACGGCAAAACTCACGTACCTGTCTACATTTCTGAAGATATGGTCGGACATAAGTTAGGCGAATTTGCCCCAACTAGAACATTCCGTGGCCACACTTCTGGTGATGACAAGGCCGCTAAGTAAGGAGAAACGTTAAATGCCAAGAACTAAAAAAGTAAATGAAGCAGAAATTACCGAACCCTTACGCGACAGTGCTAAGGCTATTGCAACAAATATCGGTGTAACCCCACGTAAAGCACGTTTGGTCGTCGATCTTGTTCGCGGTAAGACTCTTGCTGAAGCATATGCGATTCTCGCTAATACAAATAAAGCTGCTGTTACCCCTGTAACAAAAGTTATTAAGAGTGCAGAAGCAAATGCTGTTAATAATTTCAAAATGAAGTCAGAAGATTTATACATTGCTGAAATCTATGCTACTGATGGAATCCGTCTTAAAAGATTCTTGCCAAGAGCTAAAGGTTCTGCATCTGGCTTAATCAAAAGATTTTGCAACATTACTGTTGTCGTAAAAATGAAAGGAGCTAAATAATCTATGGGTCAAAAAGTAAATCCAATCGGCTTACGTATTGGTATCAACCGTGATTGGTCATCCCACTGGTATGCAGCAAAGAAAGATTTCCCTGCATATTTAGCTCAAGACAATCTCATTCGTAAATACTTAACACCTAAAGTTAAAGATAGTCTTCTTTCCCGCATCGATATCGATCGCGTCAAAGATCAAGTTACTGTTACTATTGTCTGCTCTAGACCAGGTGTTGTCTTAGGACAAGAAGGTGCAAACCTTAAAGTCTTAAAAGAAGGCTTACTCAAAGCTACTAAATTAAGCGATGTTAAGATTTCCGTTGTCGCCGTTGAACTTCCAGATCTCGACGCTAACGTTGTTGCTCAAAACCTCGCTTCACAACTTGAAGCTCGTGCTTCTAGTCGTATGGCTCAAAAAAGAGCTGTTCAAACAATTATGCGTGCCGGTGCTAAAGGTTGTAAAACTATGATCAGTGGCCGTGTTAATGGTGCTGAAATTGCTCGTAGCGAACAATATCGTGAAGGTGTCTTATCTTTACATACATTGAGTCAAAATATTGATTATGCATTATGCGAAGCCCATACAACTTATGGTCGCTTAGGCTGCAAAGTTTGGATTTCTTTACCTTCAAAAGAAGAATTAGAAGCTCTTGCTCGCAGCCGTGCTCAACGCGATGGTCGCCGTTTCAACAATCGTGGTTCCCGCGGTGGTAATAATGGTCGTCGTGATAATCGTCGTCCAGCTAAAGAAGCTGCTAAAGAAGCTGCTCCTGTCGCTGACGAAAAGAAAGGAGAATAAGAGATGCTTCAACCAAAGAGAGTCAAATACAGAAGACCTCATGGTCTTAGTTACGAAGGTCTTTCAAAAGCTGGTAACGAAGTCGCTTTTGGTGACTATGGTCTTCAAGCTTTAGAAGGTAATTACATTACTAATAAGCAAATCGAAGCCGCTCGTATCGTCTTATCTCGCTACACCAAAAGACAAGGTCAAATCTGGATTAAAATTTATCCACATTTAGGCAAAACTAAAAAACCAGCCGAAGTCCGTATGGGTTCCGGTAAAGGTTCCGTCGACAGTTGGGTTGCTGTCGTTAAGAAAAACCGCGTAATGTTTGAAATTGGCGGTGTTCCAGAAGCTGATGCTGTTGAAGCTTTACGCCTTGCAGCTTATAAGCTCCCTGTTAAAGCCCGCGTTATAAAGAAAGGTCAAGGTAAATAATCATGAAAATTGAAGATATTCGTGAATTGACCACCGCTGAACTTCAACAAAAAGTTTTCGATCTTAAAGCAGATCTCATGACACTTCGCTTCCAACAAAAGAGCGGTGAACTTGAAAACGGCAAAAAGATCACTGAAGTTCGCAAATCCATCGCCAAGTGCTTAACCGTTTTACGGGAAAGAGAATTGGCCGGTAATAATTAGGAGAACATAAAATGGCAGAACAAAATAATAAAACCAAACGTCAACTCCAAGGAGTTGTCGTCTCCGATAAGATGGAAAAGACCATCACCGTTCAAGTCTCAACTTACAAGGCTGATCCTATTTATAAGAAGAGAGTTGCTTACTTTAAAAAGTACAAAGCTCACGATGAAAAGCAAGAAGCCAAAGTTGGTGATACAGTCCTTATCGAAGAAACTCGTCACGTTTCAAAAGACAAGTACTTCCGTTTAATTAAGGTCGTAAAGAGAGGAGAAGAGTAATATGGTACAAAACGAAACTAACCTCGTTGTCGCTGATAACTCCGGTGCTCGTTCTGTTCGTGTTTTCCGTCTTTTAGGCGGAAGCAAACGCAGAGCTTCCTCTGTCGGTGATATTGTCATTTGCGCAGTTAAAGATGCAATTCCAAATGGACGTGTTAAAAAAGGTGATGTCGTCAAAGGTGTCATTGTCCGCGTCGCTAAAGGTTATCAAAGAGCTGATGGCAGCACAATTCGTTTCGATGATAATGCTGTTGTTCTCATCAATGATGATCTTTCTCCAAAAGGCACTCGTGTCTTTGGACCAGTCGCTCGTGAACTTCGTGAAAAAGGTGAAGGCTTTATGAAGATTATTTCTTTAGCCCCAGAAGTTATTTAAGGAAGGAGATAACTATGAAAATTAAATCAGGTGATGAAGTCATTGTCGTCTCCGGAAAATATAAAGGAACGACCGGAAAAGTCTCTAAGGCTTTCCCAAAAGTTAATAAAGTTGTTATCGAAGGTGTCAATCTTCGTACAAAGCATCAAAAACCAACCGCTGGAAATCCAGAAGGCAAGAAAGTTGAAATCTATGCTCCAATTGATGTTTCCAACGTTATGATTCTTGATCCAAAAGAAAAGAAGCCAACAAGAATTGGTTACAAAGTTGTTGATGGCAAAAAAGTTCGTGTCACAAAGAAGAGTGGCACAGTAATTGACTAGGAGGAGAAAAAATGGCAGAACAAGGAAATAAAGTTGCTAACATTGTTTCTCGCGTTGAAACTGATTACAAGGAAAGAATCGTTCCAGAATTGATGAAGAGATTTAACTACTCTTCAGTTATGGAAGTTCCTCATCTTGAAAAAATCGTCATCAACATGGGTGTTGGTCAAGCTGCTCAAGATAGTAAGTTCCTCGAACAAGCTATTGCAGATTTAACCGTCATTGCTGGTCAAAAACCAATCAAGACAAAATCTAAGAAATCAGTTGCTAACTTCAAACTTCGTGAAGGACAATACATCGGTTGTAAAGTTACACTTCGTTCAATCAGAATGTATGATTTCTTCGATAAACTCGTCACAATCGCTTTACCACGCGTCCGCGACTTCCGCGGTGTCAATAAGAACGCTTTTGATGGTCGTGGTAATTTCGCAATCGGTGTCAAGGAACAATTAATCTTCCCAGAAATCGATTACGATAAGATCGGTGGAAAGACACGTGGTATGGATATCATTATCGTTACCTCTGCTAAAACCGATAAAGAGGCATATGCCCTTCTCGAATTAATGGGCATGCCATTTAGACGCTAGGAGATAAAATATGGCAAAGAAATCATTAAAAGTAAAATGCTCTCGTCCACAAAAATTCAGCACACGTGAATATAATCGTTGCTCCCGTTGTGGACGTCCTCACGGCGTTCTCCGTAAATTCGGAATTTGCCGTATTTGCTTACGTGAATTAGCCTATAAGGGCGAAATTCCAGGCATGAAGAAATCTAGCTGGTAAGGAGGTCAAGAAATGTTACAAGATCCGATCGCCGATATGCTCACTCGCATTAGAAATGCTAATGCTTTAGGCAATCCAAGTTTAGAAATGCCATCTTCAACAATGAAGGCTGGCATTGCCAAAATTTTAAAGGATGAAGGTTTCATCAGCAGTTATTATGTTGATGGAGATGTTAAAAAAGTTCTTCACATCACTTTAAAATATGGTCCAAAAGGTGAAAAAGTTATCACCAATTTGCAAAGAATATCGAAGCCAGGTCTTCGTGTTACTTGCGGATGCGATGATCTCCCAAGAGTCCTCAATGGATTGGGAATCGCAATTATCTCTACATCCAACGGCTTATTAACCGATAAGGATGCTAGAAAACAAAGAGTAGGCGGTGAAGTACTCGCCTACGTCTGGTAAGGAGAAAAAAATGTCAAGAATCGGTAAAAAACCAATCGACATCCCAGCTGGTGTCGAAGTTAAAGTTGAGGGAAATACAGTTACCGTCAAAGGTCCTAAAGGAACCCTCACTCAGAGTTTCAATGCGTGCTTGAGCTATGAAGTCTCCGAGAAAGAAATCTTAGTCAAACGCCCCGATGACTTGAAAGAGCACAAAATGATTCACGGAACCACACGTGCTTTAATTCACAATATGGTTACCGGTGTTCATGATGGCTTTAAGAAAGTTCTCGAAATTCAAGGTATTGGTTATCGTGCTTCTATGCGCGGAACCACACTCGTCTTAAACGTTGGACACTCTCATGAAGATTTAGTTGTACCACCAGAAGGTATTACAATTACTTGCCCAAATGCCACAACTATTGAAGTCAGCGGTATTGACTCTCAAAAAGTTGGACAAGTTGCAGCAAATATTCGTTCCTTCCGTCGTCCTGAACCATATCATGGTAAAGGTATTCGTTATCAAGGCGAAGTCGTTCTTCTCAGAGCTGCAAAAACAGCTAAGAAGGATAAATAATAATAGAGGTAACAAGATATGTATAAATCATTTGATAAAAATGCAGCCCGTCTTAAAAGACACCTTCGTTCCAAAGTTGTTGGAACAAGCGACTGCCCAAGAATCTCTATTTTCCGTTCAAACACCAATATCTATGCTCAAATCATCGATGATGTCAAGCATGTCACCTTATGCTCTTCTTCTTCCTTTGAATTAAAATTAACCAATGGTGGAAATAAAGAAGGTGCTGCAAAAGTTGGCGCTGATTTAGCAGAAAAAGCTAAAAAATTAGGCATAACTAAAGTTGTCTTTGATCGCTCTGGTTATGTTTATCACGGACGCGTTGCTGCTTTAGCTGAAGCTGCACGTGAAGCCGGCTTAGAATTCTAGGAGAATAAATATGGAACAAGAAGAAAAAATCACATCTCCGGTTGAGGCCGGTACCGATAGTACCCCGGTTGAAGCTGCTCCAGAAGCCGCTCCAGCCAAAGGTCATCATCACGAAGGTGGCCGTAAGGGTCAAGGTGGACGTCGCACAGAACGCCGTGCACCAGCTGAAAAACTCTATGAAGAAAGAGTTGTCAAAATTAGACGTGTTTGCAAGACCACAAAAGGTGGCCGTCATATGCGTTTCTCTGCCTTAGTCGTCGTTGGCGATGTTAAAGGCAAATACGGATTTGGCGTTGGTAAGTCTGGTGAAGTTTCCGAAGCTATCAAGAAAGCTCTTGATGATGCTAAGTTACATATGTATAGACTCCCAATCGTCAAAGATGGTACAATACCTCATACAGTTGTTGGTACTTATGGTGCTACCACAGTTTTCCTTAAACCAGCCCCTGATGGTACCGGAATTATTGCCGGTGGTCCAGTCCGTGCTGTTTTGGAATTAGGTGGTGTTAAAAACATCTACTCTAAAGTATATGGCTCCAGAAGTCCTATCAATATTGTTAAAGCAACAGTCAACGGTTTGTTATCTTTAAAGTCTTACACTCAAGTTAATAAACTCAGACATGGGGAGGATAAATAATGGAACTTCATAATTTAAAAAAGGTCGAAGGCAGTGACCATTCTGGTAAAAGAGTAGGTCGTGGTCTTGGTTCCGGTATGGGTAAAACCTCTACTCGTGGACAAAAAGGTGCTGGCGCCCGTTCTGGTGGTGCTATCAACCCTGGCTTCGAAGGTGGACAAACTCCTTTATATCGTCGTTTACCAAAAAGAGGATTTAAGAACATTAATCATAAAGATTATGCTATTATTAATGTTGAAGACATCGCTAAGGCTATTGAAGTTTTAGGAAATGGAGACATTTCTCTTGAAACATTGATGGAAATTGGAATGATTAAAGATCCAAAAGATGGTCTTAAAGTTCTCGGTGATGGTGAAATTAAACTCAGCGCCGATCAAAAATTCAAGGTTACAGCCAAGAAATTTACTTCCTCGGCAGCTGAAAAAATTGCTCAAGCCGGCGGAGAAGCTATATTGGAGAAATAAAAATGAAGAAAGTGTCAGCCATTTTACATAATAAGGAGATAATGAATAGAATCCTTTTTACCTTGGCTATCTTTCTCATTTTCCGAATTGGATCAGCATTGACTGTTCCTGGTGTTGAAATATCTAAAGACGCATTTGATACAAATAACGTCTTCGGTATGCTCAACCTTATGGGTGGTGGTGCCTTACAAAGTTTCTCTTTGTTTGCTTTAGGTGTTTCACCTTACATCACAGCCCAAATTATTGTTCAATTGTTACAAATGGATGTTTTGCCTGTCCTTACCGAACTTGGTAAGGAAGGCGAATCAGGCCGTAAAAAAATTGATATGGCCACTCGTTACTTGACGCTTCTTCTTGGAGCAGTTCAAGCATATGGTGTCACTGTAACAATGATGAATTCTGATTATATTACATTGACAGATACAACCATCCTTGGTTATTTAAAGATTATTGTTTACTTAGTTGCTGGTTCCATGCTTCTTATGTGGCTCGGTGACCAAATTACAACAAAAGGTATCGGTAATGGTATATCAATGATTATCTTTGCTGGTATCGTTTCTGCTTTACCTAACCAAATCTATGGTGCATTTGCTAATTATTTAAGTCAAAACCTTTTAACAGGAAATCCATCCTTAATTCTTGAAGGTGTTATTAAGTTATTATTATACTTACTCTCATTCTTCTTAATTGTTGTCTTTGTTACTTATACTGAAAAATCAGTTCGTAAGTTACCAGTCAGCCATTCTGCTACTGGTCAAAGCGGTAATGAAAATGCTCAATCGAGTTTCTTACCAATCAAGATTAACTCTTCAGGTGTTATTCCTGTTATCTTCGCTTCATCAATCATGATGGCTCCATCAATTATTGTCAGTTTCGTTTCTGGCGGTAATACTGTTCCTAATTGGGCACAGACAATGATTAATGTCTTCAACTATCAATCGATGGTAGATATGGGCACTTGGTCATTCCCTTGGGGCTTGATTATCTATTTATTTTTAATTATTGTATTCACATTCTTCTACTCTAACTTGCAAATTAATCCTGAACGCTTAGCAAAAGATTTCCATGATAATGGAACTTACATTACAGGATTACGTCCAGGTAATGAGACTGAAAAGTATATTCGTAAAGTTTTGAATAGAGTTACATTACTCGGTGCTCTTGCCTTGATGTTAATTGCAGCTCTTCCAATTGTTTTATCATTAACAGGACTTGTTCCACAAAGCTTAGCTTTAGGTGGTACTGGTCTTATCATTGTAGTTGGTGTTGCTATTGAAGTATTTAACCAAATCAATGGTCTTCTTGCCGCTCAAGATTATTAATTGTTAGAAAGAGGTTTATAAATGAAAAATATTGTTCTCATGGGTCCCCCAGGTGCTGGCAAAGGCACACAAAGCGAAAAGATTGTTGCTTATTACAACATTCCACATATTTCCACTGGTGATATGTTCCGCGATGCAGCTAGCCGTAAAACTGAATTAGGTCTTAAAGCAAAAGAATACATGGACAAGGGTCAACTTGTTCCTGATGAAGTTACTATTGCTATTGTTAAAGATCGTTTATCACTTCCAGACTGTGCAAATGGATATCTACTTGATGGATTCCCACGCACATTGGTTCAAGCTGAAGCTTTGAAAAAACTTACAGCTGAAATCAATAGACCAATTACTCACGCTGTCAATTTGATAGTAGATGAAGAAAAGTTGGTCGATCGTATTGCTTCCAGAAGAGTTTGCCCTCAATGCGGTGCAAGTTATAACGTTCAAACAAGACCTAGTAAAGTTGAAAATGTTTGCGACAGCTGTGGACATGATCTAATTCAACGTGATGATGATAAACCAGAAAGTTTCAAAGTTCGTCTTACTGCTTATAAGTCAAAGACTTTACCACTTGTTGACTTCTATCGCAATGAAGGCTTACTTACAGAAGTTGATGGCTTGCAAGATATCGATTCAGTTTTTGAAGATATTAAGAAAGCGTTAGAGAACTAATGATTATTATTAAAACCGAAAAAGAGTTTGAAAAAATCAAAGATGCTGGTACCCGACTTGGAGAATTATTCGATTATTTAATTCCCTATATCAAGCCGGGTATTAGTACCTATGAAATTGATAAGCTTGCGGAAAAACATATCCGCGCTTCCGGAGCAAGTCCAGCTTGCCTCGGATATGAAGGATTTCCATTCACAATCTGTGCTTCAGTCAATGAATGCCTTGTTCATGGTTTCCCTTCTAAAAATAAAATTCTAAAAAATGGTGACATTATATCAGTAGATGTGGTAAACTGCTATAATGGTTGGATGAGTGATGCCTGTCGCACTTATGCGGTTGGAGAAATCTCTTCTCGCCATCAAGAGCTTATTGATACAGCTGAAGAATGTTTCTACGCGGGATTTGCTATGGCAAAACCTGGAAACCGAATTGGGGATATTTCCCACGCTATTGAACAAGTAGCAAGAAAACACGGTTTCGCCCTGACCGAAATTTATGGTGGGCATGGTATCGGTCGGGATATGCACGAAGATCCAATGATTTTAAACGTTGGTCGTGCTGGATATGGCCAAATTATACGTCCAGGTATGGCAATTTGTATTGAGCCAATGCTTCTTGAAGGCAGCGCTAAAACAAAAAGGTTACCAGATGGATGGGGAGAGGTCTCCATAGATAAAGGCTATACTGCTCACTACGAGAACACTGTTTTAGTCACAAAAGATGGCCCAGTCATCGCAACTGTTGACAGCAATGTTCGAAGACACTTAAAGGGAGAAATGTAATGTCCAAAGAAGATTTTATTCACGCTGAAGGTAGAGTAACAGAAATACTTCCAAACAGTAAATTTAATGTTTTGTTGGATAATGGGTTAACAATTCGTGCGACCCTTTCCGGTAAGATGAGAAAAAATAGTATTTTTATCGTACTGGACGATCGAGTTTCCGTTGAAATCTCCCCTTATGACTTAACACAGGGTCGAATTACGTACCGATTCAAAAATTAGGTACAAAAAGTTCTAACATGGAGGACAATTAATATGAAAGTTAGACCATCAGTCAAAAAAATCTGTCCAAACTGCAAAATTATCAAAAGAAAAGGTAGAGTTATGGTTATTTGCTCTAACCCTAAACACAAGCAGAGACAAGGTTAAGGAGGAAATTATTTAAATGGCACGTATTGCTGGGGTTGATATCCCAAACGACAAACCAGTAGCTTATTCACTGGCTTATATCTATGGTATCGGTATTCCTACAGGAAAAAAGATTTGCGCCGATGCTAAAGTTGATCCAACAAAAAGAGTTAAAGATTTAACTGAAGCTGAATTAACAGCTATTCGTTCTAAAGTCGCCGAATATAAAGTTGAAGGTGATCTCCGCCGTGAAGTTAATTTAAACATCAAGAGATTACAAGAAATCGGTTGCTATCGCGGAATTCGTCACAAGCGTGGTTTACCATGCCGTGGCCAACAAACAAAGACCAATGCACGTACAGTCAAAGGTCCACGTAAGACAGTCGCTAACAAGAAAAAGGCTGTCATGTAATAGGAGGACGCATCATGGCTAAAGAAAAGAAAACTATTCGTAAAAAGAAAACCAAATTAGGTTTCACCAAAGGTGTTGCCCATATTCATGCATCAAGCAATAATACAATTATTTCTATCTCTGATACAGATGGAAAAGTTATCGCTTGGTCTTCTGCCGGTAATGTTGGTTATACCGGTTCACGTAAGAGTACTCCATTTGCTGCTCAAATGGCAGCTGAAAGAGTTGCTAAAACTTGCTTAGATCGTGGCTTAAAGACAATTGATGTCGAAGTTAAGGGCCCAGGTAGTGCTCGTGAAGCTGCTATCCGTTCTTTACAAGCTGCTGGTCTTCAAATTCAAACCATTACTGATGTTACTCCAATTCCTCATAATGGTTGCCGTCCACAAAAACGTCCAAGAAAGTAAGGGGGAAAAACAGTATGAAGCAATTCCAAGAACCGCATTTTCATATCGAAAAAATCGATCCAGATTCATTTTATGGTGAATTCAAGATTGAACCACTAGAACGTGGTTTTGGTTTGACTCTCGGTAATGCTTTACGTCGTGTTTTACTATCATCCTTACCTGGATCTAGCATCTTCGCTATTCAAGTTGAAGGAGCAAGACATGAATTCTCTGCTCTTGATGGTATCGTTGAAGATGTTACAGCTATCGTCTTAAACCTTAAAGGCTTAGTATTAAGTATAACTGATGAATCTGAATCTCAACGCGTCATGACTATTGATGTTAAAGGTCCAGCAGAAGTTACTGCTGCTGACATTAAGGCTCCAAGCGATGTTGAAATTATTAATAAAGATCTTGTTATCGCCCACGTTGCAGAAGGTGGCGAATTAAAGATGACTTTATATGCTAATAATGGCCGTGGTTATATCACAGGCGAACACAATAAGGCTATCTACACAACTTTCCCAATTGGTACGATTATGACCGATTCTTCATATTCTCCAATTACAAAAGTTGAATACAAAGTTGACCCAACACGTGTTGGTCACGATTCAAACTATGATAGTTTAACTTTAAAAGTTTCTACAAATGGTTCTATGACACCAGCAGATGCTGTATCATTAGCTGCAAATATTCTTGTTGCTCATTTCAGTCAATTTACTGAAATCAGCGAAAAGCAAATTGATGAAGCTATCTTCAAGAAAACTGCTGAACCTGCAAAGAGCAAATATTCTGATATGACAATTGAAGAACTTGATCTTACAGTTCGTAGTTACAACTGCTTAAAGAGAGCTGGCATTTCTACAGTTATGGAACTCGCTAATAAATCCGAAGAAGAAATGATGAAAGTCAGAAATCTCGGTAAAAAATCCCTCAAGGAAGTTAAGGAAAAGCTCGAAGCTTTCGGCCTTCATTTCCGTGAGATGTAAAGGAGAATTAATAATACATGAAAACTCAAGGACGTAAGAATGTTCATGGTAAGGGCGGTGTCCGTTTTAAGGCCGCTTATACCGCTAGTAAAGATAAAAGCATGCTTAGAAACGTTGTAACTCAACTCATCGTTTCTGGACATGTTCAAGTAACTTCTATGGTTGGTAAACAAGTTTCTTCCTTAGCAGATCGTTTAGTTACATATGCTAAGAAAGGTGATTTAAATTCCCGTCGTTTAGCTGCAGCTATCGTTCGCGATGTCTGGGCTGATGAAAAAGCTGGTGTTACTGCTTTACAAAAATTATTCAACGAATATGGCCCTCGTTATGCTAATCGTAATGGTGGTTATACACGCGTTTTAAAACTCGGCAATCGTCGTGGTGATAACGCTAAAGTCGTATTAGTTAGTTTTGTTGATTAATTAGTAGGTGTTATATAAATGCTGCTGGGGTTTTCCTGGCAGTTTTTATTTATAAAGCACTTAAATTCTTTTAAAAAAATAAAAAATCAATTATAATAAAGAAGATATAAGGAGATAAACTATGGCTGAAAACGAAGAACAGATTCTTACTAAGGAAGGTAAGAGACAATTAGAACAAGAATTACATCACCTCATCAATGAAGTTCGACCAGAAGTAATTGAAGAACTTAAAGCTGCTCGTGCACAAGGCGACTTAAGTGAAAATGCTGATTATGATGCAGCAAGAACACGTCAAGCTGATGTTGAAGGTGAAATTAAAAGAATTGAAGCTCTTTTAAATAATTGTAGAGTTATCGATGAAGATGATAATACAGGAAATGAAAAAGTTGTTAAGATTGGTTCTACAGTAACATTCCATGATAATAAATTGAATAAAGATTTCACTTATCAAATTCTTGGTTCTGTTGAATCAGATCCATTCAAGGGAATTATTTCTAACGCTTCTCCGCTCGCTCAAGCAGTTCTTGAACATTCTGTTGGTGAAGAAGTTACTGTTGAAGTTAAAACCCCATATACAATTAAAATTCTTAATATTACAAAATAAAAAGCTTTTTTAAAAAGCTTTTTTCTTTAGGAGAATATCATGACATTTGAAGAAATTAATAAAACGTTGACAGATGAAGAAGCGAAAAAAGAAGTTTCTCGCTGTTTAAAATGTCCACGCCCTTTATGCAAAATGAAAGGCTGTCCAGCTGAACTTAGAATAAATGAATTCATGAAGGCTTTTTTTGATGGAAATGAAGAAGAAGCATATAGAATTATTCGCACTGGAAGCAATCTTCCATTAATCTGCTCTAGGGTTTGTGATCACGATTCACAATGTCGTGGTGCTTGTGTTTTAAATTTCAAGCATATGCCGATAATTCCTGGAAATATAGAAAGATATCTTGCTGATAAATTTGCAGGCCAAAATGAGCCATTTCAGCCTTTTGATAGGGATTTAAGCGTTGCTATTATTGGAAGCGGCCCAGCTGGCCTTTCTTGCGCTTTAGAGTTAGCACAAAATGGTATTCAATCAACAATCTTTGAAAAGGAAAAATATTTTGGCGGAATATTAAGCTATGGAATTCCTGAATATCGCCTTCCTCTTTCTGTTCTTAATAGACAAATTGATGTTTTAAAACAAGCAGGAATCAAATTTGTAAATTCTTGGAATGAAGATATCAGTGATTTTGCTAAGTTTGATTATGTAGTTTATGCAACTGGATTAACAAAATATTCTTATATGGGAATTGAAGGAGAAAATCTTGAAGGTGTTTATGATGGTGGAACATTTTTAAAAGCAATAAATTATCATATTCGTTATAATGAACCTTTTAATTTAAATTTGGGAAATAAGATAGTTGTTGTCGGCGCTGGAAATGTTGCAATGGATTGTGCCAGAAGCGCTCGTCGTTTAGGAAAAGAAGTTATTGTTGTTTATAGACGTTCGGAAAAAGAAGCTCCTGCAGCTAAAGAAGAGTTAGAAGCAGCAAAAAATGAAGGGATAGAATTTTATTTTCTCACCAACCCAACAAAAATTGTTGGAAAAGATCATGTTGAAAAAATAATTGTTGAAAAAATGACTCTAGGTGAAAAAGATGCTTCAGGTAGACAAAGACCTGTTCCAACAGGAGTGTATCAGGAATTTGAGGCAGATAATTTTATTTTAGCAATTGGACAAAAACCTGATTTAGAGTTAGCTCAGAAGATGATGCTTCCTTCTGAAAAAGGATGGATTAGTTTTGATGAAATTAACTTTGTTGAAGATAAAGTTTTAGCTGCTGGAGATATTGTGTATGGAGCCAAAACTGTTGTTGCTGCCATGGTAAGTGGCAAAAAAGCTGCCCACGCTATTTTAGATAAAATCAACTAATTAACTATAGATTAAGTCATTATTATTGTTTTTTATGACTTAATATTTTTTTATATAAAAAATTATATATTTTTTAGAAAATA